>Ga0172379_10003126_pt1 | contig 27140 bp, 15 predicted proteins | sample GrowelOW334metaG_FD_119756 | JGI IMG/M metagenome (GOLD analysis project Ga0172379, IMG submission 119756) | Groundwater microbial communities from an aquifer near a municipal landfill in Southern Ontario, Canada - Groundwater well OW334 metaG | ecosystem: Environmental > Aquatic > Deep...
AATCCAAAAAACAGATGGGTAATATTAGCCGGACTAATTCCATGGGACGAGATTTGCTCACTTTATCTCAAAAATGTAACTGAGAGCAGTACGGGTCGTCCTCCGTTAAATCCTAGAATTGTTTTATTTGTTTTGACAAATATCTCCTCACTAAAAAAAAGTAGATATAGTCTGATCTATAAGGTCTTATATTAGGATGTGACAGCCAAAATATTAAATCACAAAGAGCTTGCTTTATGACACGATTCTATATCATAAATATTCCGGTTTTATACTTTTTACTTCTTTCCACTTGTTTATCGGGTCAGGAAGTAGCACCATTAATTCAACCATCACCCCAGGAACCTGTTGAACAGGGGATAGTTTTACCCGAGAATAACATTGAGCAAGGGAATTTTAAAGGGTTTGTGGAAGAATCTACTCAGTTAAGCAATACACCTCCCGGCGAGAAAGTCTATCTTCATTTCGACCGGCCCAGTTATATGCAGGGCGATACGATTTGGTTTAAAGCCTATTCGTGGTTTGGATATGAGCAGGTACCCGATACCCTGAGTGGAGTTCTTTATGTTGACCTTCTTAACCCTGATGGCGGTGTTGAACTGAAAAGAAAACTCCTGATTCAAAACGGGACATCCGTTGGGGAGTTTAGCCCCGGTAAGGGCATCAGCCCGGGCAAATATACCATCAGGGCTTACACCCGATGGATGCAGAATGAAAACACCGGGGAGCCGTTTTACCAGGCAGTCACCATAAACGCCATTAATCAGAATTTCCATGTTGACTGTTCCCCACTAATTATAAAACAGGCCGATGGCGATTCGCTGAAGGCGGTTTTCCGCTTTTATGAAATTGACCCGATGGGCAACCTGAAAAATGATTTCAGCCACAAGGTAAATTACACGGTTAAAATTGGGGATAGGATGTTGAAAATGGATCAGTCCGTAGCATCAAATGCCAGCGAACAGGTGTTTAGGTGCCGATTGCCAGGGATTGGCGAAAATGATTCCATGGCTGTGATGAACCTGTCCATCAATGATGAGCGTCTAAGCTTCGAAAAACAGTTCCACATTCCACTAAAAGAAGAGATTAGCCTCCAGTTTTTCCCGGAAGGCGGAAAGCTGGTCAGCGGGCTGGAAAGCAAGGTAGCCTTTAAGTCCATCGGGGCAGACGGGCTAAGCAGGGAAGTAAAAGGGGTAATTAAAGACGAAACCGGCGAAGTTATGACCAGTTTTGAGAGTTCACACAAGGGAATGGGAGCTTTCTTTCTTACTCCCCAACCAAGGAAAGAATATTCCGCCTTTGTTGATTTTAACCATCGCCGGTTCCAGTTCAAATTGCCGCAAGCAATGGAACAAGGCTGCGTGATGTCGGTCAGTTACCTGGAAGGTGAAAGTGCACACCTTCTGAATATCAAATACAGTCCTTCGATGGCAAATACCCGGATGCATGTTGCCGGAAGTTCCTATGGTAAAATAAAGTTTGTGTCAACGTTCAGTATAACAAGCGATTCAAGCGCAATAAAAATCCCGGAAAAACTCTTTCATGAAGGTGTTTCCATGATTACCCTTCTCGACAGTGTTTACAGGCCGGAAAGCGAACGGCTGTTTTATGTAGACCGGGGCCAACGGTTTAAGGTTGAAGTCATACCTGATTCATCCTGCTATTCGGCAAGGTCGAAAGTAACGCTTCTGGTAAAAACCACAGGTCAGGATGGCGAAGCTGTCTCAGCCAGCCTGTCGCTTGCCGTGATCGATAAAGAACAGGTCATCAACCAAGGAATCATAAGTGGAATATCCGCTTACAAGTTACTCGAATCGGAACTGAAGGGAACGATTGAAGATGCCGGGTTTTATTTTAAAGACGACAGTTGTGTAAACCGGGATGCCCTGGATCTGTTGCTGCTTACACAGGGGTATCGAAGGTTTTTACCCGTGAGTTCCAACCCGGATCAAATAAAATACCAGCCGGAAAGGAGTTTTGATATCATGGGCAAAGTCTCCTTGCGGGGAAATGGTGCGAGGGACAAGAATTTCAATTACAGTAATCTTGGCTTAACACTGCTTTGTCCTTCTCAACACGCGTATTTCGATCAAACCCGTCCTGACAGCCTTGGGCAGTTCTCGTTTCAAATCCCCCTTCAGACAGGCAAGCCACTTTCACTGCTAAAGGCCCATTACCCGACAGGGAAACTAAACAGGGATAAAATCCCCGGAGAGAAGGTTTTCAGGGGGGATATATTGCTTGACGAAACGGCAACCCCTTCACTTCGTTTTACCCCTCCATTGCCTTCACCGGTCAATACAACCGCTCCTGCTATTGATTTTGTACGGCAATTACAGGCGGTTAAAAAAACGGAAGTGTCAAAAATCTCGAACGGGGTTGCATGGCACCTTAACCTTGATGAAGTTACGGTAAAGGGGAAAGACAAAAACTGGTACACCCACTTTGAATCAGAGGCCATTAAAATTGCAGATATGGATTCTATTGACCCGACAGGTAAAAAGTATGAAAACATTTATGATTTGCTGATCAGGGATTTTGGTGCCCAAAAGATTATTATTCCCGGCGTAGGCCTGGAAACGATATTATTGCCTTGTATCAGTATAGGACCAAGTGAATATTACCCGATTTATATAATGAATGGCCAAATTTATTGTAATGCAGGAGAAGACAGTTTGAGGCTTTACACGTATTTGAATATGTTAGCTTCCATAAAAGTGAATGAAGTTAAAAAGTTAATGGTTTTACCACCAGGAAATATCGCAAATTACTATGCAGATTCCAAAATCCTTTTTGGAGTACCTTCTATCAAACAATCGCTTGTGGTCATTGAGACTTATTTCAATCACAATTTTTACCGTGGTGATCCTGATGGAATTAAAACATTTATCCTGGATGGGCTGGATGCACCGCGGTTGTTCTATTCACCACGTTATGAAGGCCCAAACAGGAATAACCCAATCTTTGATGGTAGGGCCACTCTGTATTGGAACCCTACAGTAAGGACAGATCAAAACGGGCAGGCAAAAGTTGAGTTTTACACGGGAGACCGGCGAACATGGCTGGAAGTTATCGTTAACGGGATAGAAGTTGGGAATGGGTTTACGGGGCAAGGACAAATAGAGATTAATTCTACTTTACAGGATTCGAAAAAATAAGATATAATTGCAAAAAATAGTTGATAAAAACCATGGAAACCCTTACCAGAACTGGCTTTCCATGATGTAAATTCAAATCGATTCCAATTTTTATTGACTTAACGGAATATTTGACGACTGCCGTTGTCCAGGCTAAGGTAGATAGCGATATTCAATATGTTTATATCGACAGGGAAAATATTTTTAATATCCCGACCGATAACAGTATTTATTCTTGTATAATACAAATGAAAAACGATAAGATCGCCAATCACAAATTTCAATCGCCAAAGAAAGGGGCGGCTTTCAGTAAACTGAAAGACCTTGTTTTGGAACGATAAATGTAGCATCTTTAAAGCTATAAACGATTAATCAATATGGAATTACCGTTACTTTGCACCCATAAGATCAAATTTAGAGGCAAGCCTTTCTTTTTTTTGATTATATCCTTTATCCTGTCTTTGCCTGTCTTTTCCCAACCAAACACCCCGGTCATGGGAAAGTTGGCCGATCGGCTCAATGCCCTTGCCCAAAACTGCCCGGCAGAACTGGCTTACATCCAAACCAGCAAAGGCATCTACGAAGCCGGTGAAGATTTGTGGTTTAAGGCCTACCTGCTGGATGCTCATTATTTTATCCCTTCTGCTCTGAGCCAGACCCTTTACCTGCAAATGGTCAACGAAAACACCAACCAGGTGGTATGGAAGGAAAAATATGAGGTTAAGAACGGTTTTGCCGACGGGCATGTCTTCCTTCGGGACAGCTTGTCGGAAGGGGATTACCTTGTGGAGGCCTATACCCCGCATTCCTTTTTCAATGATTCCACAGCGTTTTGTGCAACCCGGAAGATTATTCTCAGAAAAGACATGAACCCGCATCCACCGGTCGCTGCTTATTTAAACCGGGTATTTTATAAGAAAGGAAAACCTATCCAATTTGGCGTGTTTCCCGAAGGGGGTAACCTGGTTGCGGGATTGCCTTCCAGCCTGGCATTCAAAGCAGTAAATATCGATGGCAACCCCTTGGATGTGACAGGCACCCTGTTTGAAGACGGTACCCCCCTGCTGGAATTTAAAAGTATCCATGCCGGGATGGGGAGGCTGAATTTTACCCCACTTGCCGGTAAGAAATACCACATCCGCCTTTCAACACCACAAACAGACAGAACTTTTCTTTTGCCGGAAGTTTACCCGGAAGGAATCACCATGCGGCTGGACGGGCAGGACAAGGAATACCTCGAATTTATCGTATCGCAAAGCCCGGGGCAAGAGAAAAGAACCGTCTACCTAAGGGGGCAGCTCCGGGGCGTGGTTTGCTGCATGGCAACCGGGGTATTAAATAAAGAACTAAAAATAAAGATACCCCTGAAAGAATTCCCCGGGCAAGGAATTGCCGAGTTTACCCTTTTCAATGAGAACCAGGTCCCTGTTGCCGAACGGCTGGTCTATGTAAACCCCGACAAAAAGCTTTACATCGAAGCCAAATTATCAAAAGACAAATATGAAACCCGGCAGAAAGCCACATTGAAAATAAAGCTAACGGATCAAAACGGGCAACCTGTCGTTGCCAACCTGGGGGTAAGCGTGTACGACAAACTTTACCAGGACCAACGGGACCCTAAAACAATCCTGACCCACTGCTACCTCTCCTCCCAGCTGAAGGGAAAGATTTACGACCCTGCCTGGTATTTTGACAGCAGGAACAAAGGGCGGGAGGAAGCGTTGGACTTGCTCTTGCTCACCCAGGGATGGAGACGGTATGTGTGGGGCGAAGAAAATTTAAAAATATACGAAAAAGCAAATCTGCCTTTTATTTTTGACGGGACTAAAGGGGAAGTACATGCCACCAAAAAACTGAAGAAAGCACAGGTAGTAGATCAGTTCGTGATGGCTTTCAACCTTGGGGAAAATAAGAATTCAGATTTAATAATAACCGATTCAACAGGTAGGTTTACGGTTGCCCCCGTTCATTTAAAAACCTGGCAGGGGGGCTATGTTTACCTGAAACCTTTGGGCTCACCCGAGTTTGAACCACGCATTAGCCTGACCGACCCATTCCAAACCATCGAAGCCATCAGAAAATTTAAGGACATAAATTACCCCCTGCCGAACAGTGCGGACACTGCAAAAGAAATGGCTGCCCACCCCTATGTTGTCGGCCCGCTCAACGAAATCGAGTTGGGCGAAGTTACGGTCATGGGCAAAAAAATCAATCCTTTTCGGGACAAATATATGGGACATTTAGACAGTTTGGCTAAACTGGATTTGTGTATGGATTATGTTGGAAAATGTGGAGTAATAAATTGTCCTGCTTGTGAATCTGTTGGCAAGCCTGTTGAACGAAAGAAATATGCAAAATGGGTAAGCAAAAGAAATCCAGGAGGTCATCCATATGCTTTTTCGGCAAATGAAATGGAAACAATATTAAAATACCAATACCCTAAACTAACTGAAGAAGAACTTTTAAAAATGAACAATCTGTCGAGGGTAAAAGCCTATTACCGTCACCGGGAGTTTTACCAGCCCAACTATGATAAGGGATCAGACGATTATTTTTCGCCAGACTCCCGCAATACATTACTGTGGGCACCATCGGTGGTTACCAACGAAAAAGGGGAGGTCGCCCTTGAGTTTTTCTGCTCCGACATTAATACCGCTTTTGTCGGCAAAATAGAAGGTGTAAGCGGAGATGGTTTGTTAGGCTCCAAGGATGTTGAATTTACCGTACTGAAAATGAAACCGTTTAAATGGGAGAGATAAGGCATACCATGGAATACATGGCAAGAGCACAAAAACACAAATAGGTTGGTTTCGCAAATCGTTACTGTCAATGGCTGGCAACATTCAGAGTTAAAAAAATAAAATTCAACAATATGCTCGAATATTTTTATGCTCCTTTTAAGAAGCTCGTTAGACTTATTGTCTTACCGATATTATTTTGCGTTTTATTTGCCTATCCTTCCCGGTCGCAGTTCGATAATACATACTCACATGCTGCATTGGCCGAGAAAATTTATTTACAATTAGACAGTAAGGTTTATACAACAGATAAAACCATTTGGTTTAAGTCCATTGTTACTAATGCTCCCGACCATACCCATACAAAATTAAGTGGAGTGCTGTATGTGGAGTTGATAGATCCAAACGAAAAGGTCATTGAAAAGAAGTTAATAAAGCTAGAGCATGGCATTGGTGATGGTTTTTTTGAGTTGAATCAAAGTTATTCTGAAGGACTTTACTTGATTAGGGCGTATACTGAATGGAACAAAAATTTTGATTCTGATTTTTTCTTTAAAGAATACATTCGGGTGTTTGCTCCTTCTGCAAAGATGAAAACTGACCCAATCAGTAATGTTACACTGGTAGAAAAACAGAATAAGGAACGTCGGTTGAATGCCTGTTTTGACCCGTATGCAATAGATAGCCTTCACAAAAAAGAACTCACTATTTTCATCACGCTTGACGCTAAGAAAGATACATTGTCAATCAAAAAAAGCGGTGATAACAAATACCTGATTGATTATCTCATCCCCGATGAATGTCAGCTTGTCACATTGCAAATGCAGACAAAAAACCAATTCAGTTATTCTAAAACGATTGCGCTGAATGAAGATCATCTTGATTTACAATTTTTTCCAGAAAGTGGAGAATTGGTGCACAGATTGCAGAGCAAGGTGGGTTTCAAGGCACTGGATTATAATGGCAAAGGGAAAAGCATTGAGGGAGAAATAGTTACAGGAGAAGATGAAGTTGTTGCCTCTTTTAAGAGTAACCAATTAGGAATGGGGAGTTTTATACTGACCAAGGTAGATAGCAATACTACCTACTTTGCCAGACTATCATCGCAATCAGAAAAAAGACCTCCAACGATATATCCTTTCCCACCCATTGCACCTCGGGGCAGTATACTATCTGTAAATAAGAATAGGGATAGAATACGCTTGACAGCCTCATCCAATTATTTGAAAGATGACAGCATTTACATACGGGTTTCTTGCAGGGGGATGGTTTACTATGACATAAAAGGACGTTTGAAGGAAGGAGCGCTTGCATTTTCCTTGCCAGCGAATGAACTTCCCGAAGGCATTATTGCCTTTACAATGATGGATACCCCAATGCACCCGGTAGCAGAAAGGCTTTATTTTAATGAAAGGCCTGAAAGTAGGATAAATATTACGATTTCTGCTGACAAAGATACCTACACCCAACGCGAATTGACCAGGCTAAATATTGAAACCACAAATAATAAAGGTGAGGCAGCAAATGCCAATTTATCAGTACTGGTATTGAATAAAGAGCAATTGGGAAAGTTACAAAGTACGCGCCAAAACATATTGTCTTACTTTCTGTTGAGTTCAGATTTGAAAGGCGAAATAGAAAATCCAGGATTTTATTTCAGCAAAGATCCTGACAGGTATAAAGACCTGGATGCGCTTTTACTCACCCAGGGCTGGCGAAAGTACCTCTATACCAAACCTGTGGGCAAAATCCTTTTTCAGCCAGAGGCAAGGCTTTCTGTATCAGGCTCCGTGGGCGGTATATTTTCCCGAAAAAAGAAAGGGGCGGAATTGTCCCTGTTGACCTTTGGCAAAAATCGGTCAATTCAGACACAGCGTACGGACAGCCTGGGCAGGTTTAATTTCAACATCAACGATGAATATGGCCAGAACCTTAATATATTGATTCAAAGTGCAGACCAATCAGGGCAAAAAAAGAATTATCTGATTACGTTGGATAAAAAGGTATCCCCGTCAATTTCATTTAACCATGTTTTGTCAATAGGGAAAGCCGACAGTGTTGTGCATGCGCTTGTTGAGAAAAACATGGAGCGCAAAAAAGTGGATGAGACCTTCCAGCTATCCGCCGGAGATATTCTTCTGGGCGAAGTCGTTGTAGAAGCCTACCGAATGACCCCTGACAGGAAGAAGGTAATGGATACGTATGGCAAGCCGGACCAGGTAATTGAGGGGAAAGCTATACAGGAAAAGGAAGCAAAATGGTCTTACGGGTTGTATAGCGTCCTTTTGTTCAATTTCCCGGACAAGATAATAATTAACAGAGGACGTGACGGTAATTTGTATGCAAAGGTGAATTCTTTTGAGATTACGCTTGTGGTGATTGATGGTATTCCTGTTAAGTATTATGATTACCCGTTAATTCCTAACATTCCGCCCAGTGAAGTTAAAAGTTTTGAAATTATTGAAGGGGCAAACAATTTTTTTAAACTCTACCTTGAAACATATCCTCAAGCCAACCCGGCATATGCACCGTTCCAGGGGGATGTTATTGCTATATATACCTATGGCGGAAAGGGGATTTATGGAGCGAATCAGCCCGTAGGCATTGTAAAGACAGCCGTTCCGGTATTTTCAGCCCCCCGTGAGTTTTATGCCCCCAAATACGAAAATCTCCAACCTACCGACTGGTATAAACCTGACTTGCGTGCACTGGTACATTGGGAGCCCAGGCTGAAGGTTGATAGCCTGGGTAAAACCTCCGCCATTTTTTACAATGCCGATAACATAGGAGAGATGGAAGTGGTAGTAGAGGCCATCTCAGAGAAGGGAGAAATAGGTTACCAGGAGGTAGTTTATAACGTAAGGAAAAGGAATTAAAAGAAATACAACATTATTCGTTCTTTTAACATAACAAACATGGGATTACAGCTATTTAATGATACTAATCTCAACGCTTATCTATCATGCGTTCTTACCTGTCAGGAGTTATCAAATCAAAGGGATGGTTGTTGATTCCGTTTCGGTTAAAGGCCTTCCTTATGCAACAATTACAGTGCAAAGTGGTAAGCAGGGAATAATCAAAAGATTAGCAAGCGATGCCAACGGAAATTTTGATTTTTCATTGGATACAATTGGAAAATACAGTGTTATATTTCAATCCATTGGTTACCAAACCTTGAAAAAGGAAATCACACTGAACCAGCAAAAAGGGAAAATAGACCTTGGCAGGATAAAAATAAATCCAGGCATGGAGAAAATTGAAGAGGTGTCAGTTGTTGCACAAAAACCACTGGTCAGGACAGAAGTTGACAAAATAATCTACAGCATAGACGCTGATCCGGAGGCAAAAACAAACAATGCACTGGAGATGCTGCGAAAAGTTCCGTTGGTTACGGTCGACGGAGAAGATAATATTCAGATAAAAGGAACATCCAACTTTAAAATCCTTCTTAACGGTAAAAGCTCTTCCATGTTATCGCAAAATTCGAAAGATGTGTTGCGCAGCCTTCCGGCCAGTACGATAAAAGATATTGAGGTAATTACCAATCCATCATCGAAATATGAAGCTGAGGGAACGGGAGAGATTATCAATATCATCACCACAAAAAAACAAATCGACGGATTTATGGGAAGGGTCAATGCAGGGGTTGATTCCCGCGGAGGATTCAACGCCGGCATTTATGCCACTTCAAAAATCAAAAAGTTTGGTTTCTCTATCAGTTATAATTACAACGATTTCCGTCAACCTGGAAGCGAATCATTCTCTTCGCGCGAAAATTTCCTTAGTTCAACCAATCGGTTCACAACATCAGAAGGATCCAACCAGTACAAGGGAATCGCAAATATGGGCATGGGTGAAGCAAGTTACGAAATTGATTCACTTAACCTTGTCAGTTTTTCTTTCTGGGGCTTCATACAAGCAAAAATCTTCCAACAAAGCATCCGGAACGGAGCATACTTTTCAACTCGATTATTATGATCCGTTAACTAAAAAACATCAGGTTGAAACCGGAATAAAATACATTCTCCGACAAAATGTAAGTAATTCGGATGTATTGCGTTATAGCTTTAATACTGAAGATTGGATACGTGATGAAACCAAAATAAATGATTTGGACTATAATCAGCATATCATCGGGATTTACGCCGGATATGTGACTTTCTCAAAATCTCAACAAAGGTCAAAATCTGAAACTTTCTTATACCCAGAGGCTCTCTCGTCCGGGAATCTGGTATTTGAACCCATATGTGAATGACCTCGACCCACTCAATGTCAGTTAGGGAATCCGAAATTGAATGCCAAAGTGTCGTATACATTCGATTTATCCTATGGAAAGTTTTCCACTAAATACAATATTAACGTCAGCCTCAACAGTGCATTCACCAACAATACAATCGAATCGATATCGACCATGCAATCAAACGGCGTGAAGTCGACCACCTATGAAAATATTGGCAGAAACCAGCGTTACGGAGGCAACATCTATGGTTCTCTATAGCTTAAACAGAAATTGAGCTTCAACACCAACATAGGTATGACCTATTCTATTTTAGAAAGCAATGATGGCCGTGGATTAAAAAACAAAGGATTCAACTACAACGGTTCATTGATCTGCAGATACACTGCATGGAAAAACGGAACGGTTTCAGCTAATGCAGGAATCTATTCGCCCCGGATCATGTTGCAGGGGCATTCGTCTTTCTATTATTACAACAACATAAACGTATCGCAGGAACTGTTCAAAAAGAAACTAAGCGTTTCGTTATCCATCACCGATCCATTCAGGTCTAGGGCCAAATACACTATGACTTGCGACGATCCAACTTTCAGTCAAACTATTACGAATTACAGGTATACCCGGCTGTTGAGGTTTAATGTATCCTATCGGTTTGGACAAATGAAAGGTGAAATTAAAAAAGCCAGACGCGGAATAAAGAACGAAGATGTTAAAAGTGGAGGCGACTCAACATCCGGCTCATCAGGAAATGGAAATTAGAGGTTTCGCCTTCGCAAAAAGGAAGAAAATCATTTATTTTGACATAAGAGCCAAACAAGTCAAATATCAGACAATTCAAAATGTCAATTTTGGGCAACGTCCATGTTCAAGAACAAGACCAGTATTGAAGGAAGCATATTTACTTAATGCAGGAGATAGACAAACCCTTTGAGGTATCTGCTGGTTCCACCCAAATGAAGGACATAATAATAGGTTCCGGTTGGCAACAAAGTATCATCAGGAAGCGAAGAATTAAGCGCATGACCAGACCAATCATTCATATAATCCATTGATTTGAATATCAACAGTCCGGAGCGTGTATAAATCATCAGACTCGAATTTTTGTAGTCCTCCAATCCCCTGATGACAAAATATTCGTTGTGTCCGTCTCCATTCGGTGAAATCGCCTCGGGAATCCAAACAGGTCCGTCAAAAATGTCAATGGTTACCCTGGCTGTATCACAAAGACCGACTGAATCACAAATCTGATAAATAAATTGGTCAACCAACGCTTTTCTCGTATTTGGCGAATAGACAATTGTTCCATCTCTGTTGATCTGTGTCGATCCAAAAATTGGTTTCTTAACAATTGAAAGGGTTCTCTTGCTGATGTCATTCCTTGAATCAAAGTCATTATTAAGTACATGAATGTGAATAGAATCCACCCATGAAGTTCTGACATAATCAGCATTGGCGATCAGGTCATTTGGTTCGAATGGATATTGGAACATTTTCACTGATTTGCACCCGAAGAGATCGGTAACCTCCAATGAGTAAAATCCAGCTCCTCTTATCAATACCTGTGGTTTGTCTGTAGCGCCAATAATTTCTCCCTTTGTAGATGCCCAATGGTATTTCAGCCCTAGTCCGGTTGAAGCATTGCCGTCAATCATCATCGATCCATCCTTATTTGGACTATCCGGATAGATGATGCCAACACTCGGTGGTGCACCAAATTTAACTGCTACCGTATCTTTCCCGGATACGCCAAATTTATTGGTTACAGTCAGCACGATCCGGATGCTAAATGGCAATGGCCCGGAATAGGTTGGTGAAATCGACAAGTTACTCTTCACGCTGTTACTGGGCGAAAGTACTCCGCCTGGGTCGATCATATCCCAGCGATAGGTTAATCCATCTCCTTTCGATTTGGACGCATCGAGAATATAGTTACTGCAAATACCCAGTACGGTATCCTGGCCTGCAACAGCATAGACCGGTGGAGCAGTAACCTTTACGTAGCCTACTTTCATGTTTTTGCAACCACTGGCACCAAAAACCGTTACGGTGTAGAAAAAGTCTCCCTCTTCTTTCCACAATACCGGTAAAACTGCCTGAGTGCTGCCAATGTCGTATTCAACTTCCGTTGATGTAGCGAGATCAGCCGCTTGCAGCGTTGACTTGTTGAAAATTCGCCAGGCATATATTTCACCTGCATGCTGAACCACTGCAAGGCTCTTTTGTTGACCTTCAACAACGACAATACCCGTCTGTGCCACGGAATTAACCGCAACAAACAGTGCAGGCAGCAGCGCTAGCACAAAAAGTCTAAACATGGCGAAATACTTCATCAACTATGCATATATTGCATTAATTATGAATTTATATTTGACATACCTGCATAATAAACTCGCACCATGAGCATCCCTAAAAATCGGGATTCATGGTAATGAAAATGACCTGATTTCAGATCTATGATCATTGGACTAAACGGTGTTATTTCTTAATTTGTCGGTAAAAACAAACCAGAACTAGACAGAGGATCTTTTAAGATAAATTCCACTATCAATCAATAACATAAATGTCATTTTATATCGTCAGAAAAGACATTAGGCCACTCCTCGCATCGTGATGATACGACGGAATATAAAATCCCCATACCTCAATAATATGAAGTAGATGATCATCCGGGGCTATGTGTGAAATGAATTACTAGGGCAATGTTTGAACTACAAAGGCTCCGGTTGCAGGAACACTGGTAACGGTAGGACGCATATTTAACGTTTGTGTGGCAACATCTTCATAGGTTGATGCAGGTGCAGCACAAGTTGCATTGTCGATATCAGGTTCTGCTGAATCGTTAACAGCTTCTACAGCCAGTGCAATAGCGTCGTCAGTCAAACCTTCGTAAAGACCATTGGTAATAGTCACCCTTACAAAAACTGAAACCCCAAGGGTAGTGTTGGCAACAGTAGTATTGACTACTTGTCCTGCGAAGTTCAGCGCAGTTCCTGTTGTAGCTGCCTGTGCAGCGCCAAGGGCTGTTAAGCCTGTGGCAAAAGTTTTGTCGACCGTTATTTCAACCAAAGCTGATTGCCCTGTTTTCAAACCTGTAAGTTTAAAGGAGGGGGTGAATGCCTTGGTAAAGTTAGCTGCAACTACTTCGTAATACATTTTGTTCACACCATAATCATAGACCATGTTTGGAGATACAAATTTTGCAGAGGCAATATCGGCATAACACTGGGCATCGGTCGCTCCGTAAGCTAAAGCAGTCCTGTCGGTGTTTTTAAGATTCAAAATGTCTACCGTGAAGGCATTTTGTGGTAAAATCTGATAGACTTTCATGTTGTTGGAACAAGTTGGGCCTTTGTACTCCAAAACCATGAAAAGAGGATTGGTAGTGGCATCAACTCCTTTTAAACCTGCTGAGGTCCAGGTAACATTTGTTGTATTCGGAGAAGCGGCACCTGAACCCAAGGTACGGTAATTGGTAGCCCCCGACATAATTGTAGTTCCATCGGCTGCAATTTCAACAGCATCTTTTACACCAGCTGTCACAAAATTTGTCGATTTGGTTGCATACCAATAAGTCGTACCGCCTGTTGGATTAAGGATTGCAGAATAGTCGTAGGGTTTACCTGCGATTGGATGCAATGGATCATTCGTACAGGAAACTGCTTGTGGAGCAGACACTGTAACGGCATTTGAAACTTGGGCAAAAGCAGAAGTGGCAACCATCCCGGTTACCAAAATCAAAAGAATCAATTGTTTCATAAAAATAAAAATTAAGGGAGAATAAAAATTAATTATAGAATTTGGTCTTACTGACCATTTTTTAGAAGTTTGGTTAACACCCATTTTTGAAATCGCACCGATTACAGACTCTTCAAGTAATGTTCGTTTCATAACTTTAGCTTTTTAGATTGGTATCAATGTAATTAAGGAAAGACGGACACCAGATACCGGAGACAGCCGGTCTGGGGTGTATGTTGATCAGAACAGTTTTATGAACAGACTCATTTCCGTTCAGATCGACTACCCAATAGGTGATTGTATGTGTTACATCCGTAAAAGAAATACCATCACCGGGAAATATGATGTCACCGGGATGGGTTGAGGGCTGTCCGGTCCCTGAAATGGAAGGAGTCGGAGTAGTGGCAGAAAAATCGATTTGCCAGTGAAGAACCAGTTGATTTGCCGGGGTGCAAGTGTCTGAGAAAGATGCAGGATTTACATCCAATACTGGACTTCCGCTTTTAAAAAGATAGTAATCGGGAGCTGGATTAATTTTCAGCGCACTTGAAACCATGGAAGCAGAGATGATATCCTCCACGCAAAAACTAAAGGGTCCAGGTGCATTTATGACCGGCAGCTCCTTGTCAACTACCGTGACAATCTGGCTGCACATATCCGATCCAGATACATTGGTCGCCGTCCAGGTTATGGTAGTAATGCCAACGTTAAAAGTATAGGGAATAGGTGTGATCGGTCCTGTTCCGGATGCTGTGCCTGAAGCAGGTGTAGCTCCTGACATGGACCAGGTATAGGTTATTGGCTCCGCTCCTGCCAGCTTAACAGGAAACCCCGGATCAATGGCAGCTGAGCAAAGGCCTGGGTCGGTATTCCTGGTAATATCAGGTTGGCAATTAATGTCTGGTTTTGACAAAACTGTAACCGTGAAGGAGCAAATCGCTGTGTGCTCGTTGGCATCTGTCGCAGTATATTGAATGGTGGTTATTCCAAGATTAAAGAGTGACGGTGAAGGAAAAATATTCACTCCGGTAGCCGGTGAACTCCCAGTTGTCGCTCCAGTCATATTCCAGATAAGGGATATGCCAGGACAATCATCTCCATAAACAGGGGCAGCAATGGCCACATTGGAAGCAAACAGTTTCTCAAAATCCGCATTCACTGTGACATTTGCCGGGCATGTCAGATTTGGATCTTTGTCATTGACGGTTATTTTCTGTACGCAGAGGGTGCTATTCCCTGATGCATCCGTTATGGTCCAATTGACACTGGTTACTCCGACAGGATAAGTTCCGGAGGCATTGTCGGTACTGTTAAAACTATTGATGATGGTATAACCCTCATTACATGGATCACTAACAACTGGTTTGGGAACTGTTACCACTGCATTGCACTGACCCGGATCAGTTGTGGTTGTGATATCAGCGGGACATCCGGAAGATAAAACGGGCTTGACCAGATCTTTTATCCAGACATTAAATGAACAGGTGGCATTATTCCCGGCTCCATCTGCAACGATATAGTTCACTGTAGTAATACCCACATTAAACGTTTGTCCGCCAACAGAGTTAAGACCTGTCAATGGACTACTTCCAACTGTAGCACCGGTCATTGTCCAGGTCCTGGTGACAATGGTGCAATTATCTGTCGCAACAGGATCAGGAATCACCACATTTGCCAGAGAACAATTTCCTGGTAAGGCAGTTTGAGTCACATTGGCCGGACACGTAATTAAAGGCTCTTGAATGTCGGTGATGGTTACGTTTTGCGTGCAAAGTGTAGTATTTCCGGAAGCATCGGTAACCGTCCAGTTGACAATGGTTATACCGACAGGATAAGTATCGGAGGCATCGTCTGTGTTGTTAAAGCTGTTCTTTACCGTATAACCTTCGTTACAGGGATCGCTCACAATCAGTTTGGGAATGCTCACTACTGCCGAACACATACCTGGATCGTTTACTTCGGTTACATCTGTTGGACAACCGGAAGTCAATACCGGTTTGTTCAAATCTTTGATCCAAACGTCGAATGAGCAGCTGACCGTATTCCCTTCAGCATCCGCGACTGTGTAAGTAACTGTAGTGATTCCCACATTGAAGGTCTGACCGCTTACATTATTGATTCCCGTTGCCGGACTATTTCCGACAGTTGAGCCACTCATCACCCATGTCTGGGTTACTACCGAGCAATTATCTGAAGAAACCGGAGCAGGAATGATTACATTAGACAAAGAACAGTCTCCCGGAAAGGCGGTCTGGGTTACATTGGCCGGACAAGAGATAACCGGACTTATATTGTCTTTTACAGTTACAGTTTGTGTGCAGGTCGATATATTTCCACAAACATCAGTGGCTGTCCAGGTAACCAGATTTACTCCTGAAGGAAATTGAGCAGGTGCATTGTTTGTGATGGTCACACTTGAACAAACATCTGTCGCAGATGCTACTCCAGGATTAACACCCGTAGCGTAACAATTACCGGCATCCACATTGACAGTGAGGCTGGCGGGACATAAGGTAAATACTGGGGGTTGAGTGTCTGTAATTGTAAAGGTAGCCATTGAGGTACTTTTGTTCCCACATGCGTCTGTTGATGTAAAAGTCACACCAATTGAAGAACCGCAAGGGGTTGTAGTCCAGGTCTGGGTTAAATGGTTATCGCTCCATACCAGGTTGTTATCGCACAAATCAGTAGCGACAGCACCGCCTTTGGTTGCCAGCCAAGCAATATATCCGCTATTTAGTTTTGGATCTGCTCCCTCACAAGAAGCATTTCCATTGGATGCCTGTGTTGCAATAGTAGGTGGCTGAGTATCAATGACATTAATGTTAGAGTTTACACTTGTAACATTCCCGCACTGATCTGTTGCAGAAAAAGTAACGTCTAAACTAGTATTGCATGCCATGGTAATGCCGGTAAAATTATTGGTTGGAACTACATTTACCACTGTCCCATCGGGTTTCGTATAAGAGGCAGAAGCACTGGCCAGCCAATTTGTAATTTGTTGATTCGCTGTAGGATCACCACATTGAATCGATAAGCGTGGTGGTATAGCAAGAAATGAGGGGCCAACAATATCGAGCGCTACATCAAAATCAAATACGGCCGTATTACAGGCAACTCCACTTAGAATATCTGTAACTTTTAAGGAGTATGGGCCTACGACTGCCGGTTTATAACTAGCCGAACCACTGGAAATTACTGCGCCAGTTGCACCATGCCCGTTGTACCAGTCGTAATTATAACCTCCGGCAGGGGATATGTTGGCAGTAAGCGTAGGCATATTGCCAAGGCATACGAGGGAAGGATCGGTATTCCAGACCAACCCTATTTTTTGTTTGACATAAACTGTAGCAACTGCACAATCAGTGCCAAGGGCATTACAAACTGTCGTACCAACGTTTCCGCATACCTCGTATTGAATTTCCGGAGGGGAATTGACGTCGGCTACAAAAAAAGGATTTGCAACAGTTGTACTTGAAAGATAAGAGTTGTATTGACCCCTGATACCAGGAGATATACTGTTCCATACAGGGTCACTTGTTATCCCCGTTACAGCTATCTGACTGTTACATTCTACCCTGGTTGTTATATTTGCAGGTGCTATTACACCTGGTACCGAACGAAAAGTAAAATCATTTTTGTTTGCTCCAGGCTTGCAAAAGGTAAACAGGTGAAAAGAACCTGTCGGCATACATATTGTATTTCCATTGATTGTAACATTTGAACAATCTATTCTCCAATCCTGTGGTGACGGCGTTGCCCCATCGATAAGAATTTCTACACCAATGGCATTCGGATCCAGCCTAACATTAAACGAGATACAATTCGATTCAACACAACAGGCTCCATTTCTCTGCTGATCTTCAAATTCTATTGAACCTGTTGGGTTTCCTAATAAATCCACCAAATGGAAATTGGTGCCAGTAACACACTTGGAACAACCACATTCCCCCAGGACCGCGATGGTTTGGACAACATCGGTATAGTTTCCGCAAGGATCTGAAATTCTATAAATACGTGTAACGCTTGTAGGGCAATAGCCCGGCTTCCCTGCCAGTCCGTTGGCAATTTCATTGAACAGAATTATGGACAATGCGCCACAATTGTCAGTTGCTGTTCCTCCGGCTGTAATAAACTGATCCAATGTTACATAGGGGACTGGAATATCTGCCGGACAACCAACCGATAAATTAGGTACAGTTGCAACTGGTTTGGTATTATCAGTAACAATAATTGTCTGGATTCCGGATGAGGTATTTCCACTGCAATCGGTGGCTGTCCATGTTCGTGTGATGGTATTGTTGCCGCTACAAGCTCCGCTTAACACATTATCGGCAAAGGTTACAGCCGTTGGACTACAGTTATCTGTCGCTGTTGCAGTACCCGTAGTAGCTGGCAAAATACTCTGTTCACAACTAAGTGTCAGATCAGGGGGAGTGGTCAGAATTGGTTTAATATTATCCTTTACCGTTATAAGTTGCGATTTAACCTCAAAATTTCCGGCAGTATCAGTAACCCGCCAGGTACGGGTAATCGTATAAGGTAAATTGCAGCCTCCCCCGATCGGAACTGCCGCACCGTCCGAATAGGTTGTAATTAAATTGGATACCGCTGTGCAGTTATCTGAAAGAATCACAACATTACCGGTAATTACCGGTGACACATTAATGTTACCTACAGGATCATTAAAAATTGCTATATCATTTGGAGCTGTAAAAGTTGGCTTTGTATTGTCGATGACATTCACATTGAAGCTACAGGTTGAGCTATTGTTCAACAGATCCTTCACGGTATAGGTAACAACGGTATTACCTACCGGGAAAGTACTTCCGGGCAGATTCGATTTGGTCCATACAAGGCTTGCCGTATTCGTACAATTGTCCAGTGCAGTGGGTTCAATCCATGTTGCAGTCTGATCGCAGGTAATCCATCCCAAACCAGTACTTACGGTAACATCAGAAGGACAATTGCTAATTACTGGAGGTGTAATATCATCAAAATTCAAGCTAAAAGTTTGTGGTGCTGATGTACAACCGATTGCATTCTTTACTGTCAAAATGAATTGATAGCTTCCCTTGGTAATCCCGGCAGGCAATGGAATAGTCAATGGACTCACACCCAGAGCCGCATCCACCACAGGAACAAAACCAGGTATAGCAGGCACTCCGGCAGACAGACTGTAGGAGACTGGAGTTCCGCTGGTCGAAACGTAGTTCAACAAAAAATTTGTCACACCAGGACAATATACAGGGAAAGAACCCAAAGTAATGGAGGGTAAGGATGTCGCAGGTGGCTCGGTGACATTGACGGAAGCACTTACAGTAGTTCCACCATCATCAGCCAGAACAGTATACACACCTGCAATGAGATTGGGAAATACACCTGTTGTATTGGTAACAGATCCGGGTGTTATGGTATAGTTGACATTACCTCCTGATCCACCTGATAAATTGGAGGTTATAGATCCATTATTCCCTCCGTAACATGAAACATTTGTAGCTGTCAATGTCAGCAGCAAGGAATTCGCTGCATCCCCAGGAATGGCACTATTTAAATTACGGCATAGTTCATACGGATAGATATTAAATCTGCCTGCATAAGAATCATGAAATGATAATGAAAGCAAAAAAAATGGCGCAAGACAAAACCCAAATTTGACCAATTTGGATACGCCTTTTTCGGAAGATTTCTCCCGAAAAAATTGTCGTCTGCGGATATCGTTTTCAATCCGACAAAAGGCAAGTATGATAGAAAAGATCAGATGAGCCGACCTTCTTAATTTTTGATACAACATAAGTTGAATATCTAAGGGAAATATTTAACCACATTGTTAATACCGGTTTACCAGAAATAGTAACCTCAAAAAAAAAACACTAAACGCCTGTTTCTTAATAAACGACTAAAAATTAACCGGTTAAAATTAACATGAAAACTCTATTTATAACAATTCAAAATGGAAAATTCCTTCGTTCCAATGGTCTGGGGACAAAATATAGGGGAAATCTTACAGTTTAATGAAGCTATCAACATGCATTTTATGTTACAATTTGGAAAGGAATTTCAACATTTTAATGAATCAAAACGAGACTTATATACCACACAATAACTGTAAATTATTGTTAACTTCCATTCCTATTTAAACCAAATATAAATTACAAAAATGACCAAAAAAATGCATGAGGCTGTCATGCATTTCTTAAAAATATTGGGAGATATTTCTATTTCTTAATCTGGTATAGATCTTCAATCTTTACAATTTGAATAGCAGTCGAATCTTTCAATGTTTTTGAAATTAATCCGTATGGCGCTACGATGACCTCATCTCCTACAGCCAGACCTTCTAAAATTTCAATTCTAGTGTTATCCTGAATACCGGTTTTTACCCTCTTCTTCCAGGCAATATTATTTTTTACCACAAACACAACTTCGTGTTGTTCAGGTTCTTCCGGAGCAACTTCTTTTGCATTGGTATCACTTGCTCCCACTTTTTCCATCTGTTCGCCTGCCTTCTTGATGGTACCATCGTCTCCACGGGTTGTAACCGCCTGGATAGGGACTGATATAATTCCTTTGCGGGTATCCGTCAATATCTCTACGGTTGCCGACATTCCCGGCAGAAACGGGTACTTCAGAGTATCCTTTTCAATCAGATCCTGGTAAGATTTTGCCAGCAATACTATTTTGACGTTAAAATTGGTAACTTGATCTACCGTGGTTCCTGTGACATTCGCAGAACTGGCAATTTCAGTAACTATCCCCTTAAATTTTCTTTTGAGATAGGCATCAATTTCGATGTTTGCCGTGTCAAGTTTTTGCACCTTGACAATATCGTTCTCATTTACTTCCACTTTCACTTCCATGGTATACAAGTCAGCCACCGTCATCAGTTCGGTTCCGGCAAACTGGTTGGTTCCTACCACCTTTTCCCCCTTTTCGACGTTCAATTTGGAAACAGTGCCATCGATTGGTGAGAAAATCTTGGTTTTGGTCAGGTTCTCATTGGCTTCTTTAACGCTTGACTCTGCACTTTTGACAGAATATCGGGCGGCCTGCACTTCCGAGATAGCCACTTTCCATGCCACTTCTACGGTTTCAAATTCAGATTTTGGGATGGTTCTTGTTTCGAGCAATTGTTTGGCCCTTTGATAATTGAGTTCTCTCTCGATCAACTGAGCTTCCGCCTGCGCCAATCTTGCCTTCTGGGTATTGAGTGAAGCCTCGATCCGGCTGAGGCTAGATTGGTAGATATCCGGTTTGATTACCACCAGCAGATCTCCCTTTTTAACTTTATCTCCCTCCTTAACAGGGAGTTCAATGATCTCACCCGGTACTTCCGGACTGATTTTCACCTCTTTCAGCGGCTTTAGTTTCCCATTGGCGGTGATGATCTCTGTAATATCCCTGATTTCGACTTTCTCGGTAGAGACCTTTAAGGCTACTTCTTTCCCGAACCAGCCTCTTTTTTTACCAATGACCAATAAAACTATAACGGCCAATCCCAGGACGATAATCCAGGGCAAAAATCTATTTTTCTTCTTCATCAGCTGTTGATTATCTTTAAATTTATTCAGACAGATTGTTTAATCCATTGGAAATTCCGCCTTCTGTATGCCGAAATCTTATAAACTTATGCAAAACATGAGGAAAGTATTGAAAGCCTTCATAAAAATAGCATAATTTTGTGCTAAGATCTTCAATTTTAGGATCAAATTCTTATATTCATTAAAAAACATTCAGTTATGTACGGAAAAATCAAAGAGCACCTCAAAAACGAACTTCAATCCATACGTGAAGCAGGACTCTATAAAAATGAGCGTTTGATTGTCTCGCCGCAAGATGCAGTAATCCGATTGTCCTCAGGAAAAGAGGTTTTGAATTTCTGTGCAAACAATTATCTCGGACTTTCCAACCACCCTGCCCTGATACAGGCTGCTACCGATGCTTTGCAATCGCACGGTTATGGCATGTCATCCGTTCGGTTTATCTGCGGAACCACAGATCTGCACAAGACCCTTGAGCAAAAAATCGCCGAATTTTTTGGAACGGAGGATACCATACTCTATGCCGCCTGTTTTGATGCCAACGGAGGAATTTTTGAACCTCTGTTTTCGGAAGAGGATGCCATCATTTCGGATTCCCTGAACCATGCTTCCATCATCGACGGTGTGCGCTTGTGCAAAGCGAAAAGATTCAGGTACAACAATGCTGATATGCAAGATCTGGAGTCACAACTAATTCTGGCCAAAGATGCAAGGTTCAAAATAATCGTCACAGATGGTGTTTTCTCGATGGATGGGAATGTCGCGCCTCTCGATCAAATCAATATTTTGGCAAAAAAATACGATGCTCTAATAATGGTGGACGAGTGTCATTCTGCTGGTGTAGTGGGGAATACAGGACGTGGAGTAACTGAATTATTTAATATACGCGGAGAGGTAGATATCATTACCGGAACCCTGGGTAAAGCATTTGGCGGTGCCCTTGGTGGATTTACCACTGGACGAAAAGAGGTGATCGAATTGCTTAGACAGCGGTCGAGGCCCTATCTCTTTTCCAACTCTCTTCCCCCGGCAGTAGTCAACGCAGGTATTAAAATGTTCGCTATGATGGCCGAGACCTCCGAACTTCAGGATAAACTGCATCAGAACACCCACTATTTCATGTCAGAGATGCTGGCTGCGGGATTCGATATCAAACCGAGCAAATCAGCTATCTGTGCAGTCATGCTCTACGATGCGAAACTTTCACAGGATTTTGCTGCCCGGTTGCTGGATGAAGGAATCTACGTGATTGGTTTCTATTATCCTGTCGTTGCGCAGGGACAGGCCCGTATCAGGGTTCAACTATCTGCCGCGCACACCCAGACACACCTGGAGAAAGCAGTAAATGCATTCACAAAAGTTGGTAAATCGCTGGGTATTATCAAGTAAGAAGAATTGGGACAATACTGATTGGCGGTTGCTTTTCATCTTTACCAAATCCACATTTGTGTTTAAATAAAATTAATTTTACCGATTGAATTTCAGGAAGTAGTTTCGACTTCAATCGGGTTGAACTGCATGTATCCAGATCACATCTTTATCAAAATTATATAATGAGAAAAAGTTTCGCTGGTTTATTTGCCTTAATTCTGTTTATTTCATTTCAAGTAAAAGGGGACGAAGGAATGTGGCTTCCCTCCCTGGTCGGAAAGCTGAACATCGACAAAATGCACTCGATGGGTTTAAAATTAAGCGCTGAACAGATATACAGTATCAATCATTCAAGTCTGAAAGATGCAGTTGTTGCATTGGATCGCGGTTCCTGCACAGCTGAAATTGTATCTGCCGACGGATTGCTGCTTACCAACCACCATTGCGGGTTTGGAGAGATTCAGAAACACAGTTCTGTTGAACACGACTACCTGAAGGATGGATTCTGGGCCAAAACACGTGATCAAGAGTTGGCAAATCCTGATAAGAGCGTTACCTTTCTGATCAGTATGGAAGATGTGACTAATCGCGTTTTGAAAGGCATTTCAGATACCATGTCGGCCGCTTCCAAAATGCAGAAGATGCTAACGACGATTTCTGCCATTGAAAAAGAGGCAAAAGGCTCAACCAAATATGAGACCAGAGTCAGGTCGTTGTTCGAAGCCAACACCTTCTATCTTTTCGTTACGGAGACATTCAGGGATATTCGTTTGGTCGGAACACCCCCTCAGTCGGTCGGCAAATTCGGTGGAGAGGCCGACAACTGGATGTGGCCCCGCCATACCGGCGACTTTTCCATGTTCAGGATCTATTGCGCTCCCGATGGAAGTCCTGCAGAATATGCCAAAGAAAACGTACCATATCATCCCAAATATCACCTGCCTGTTTCGATCAAAGGTGTGCAAATGAACGATTATACTATGATTTTGGGCTATCCCGGCAGGACGAACCGTTATCTCACCTCCTTCGGACTCAAAAATACGATGGACATTGTGAACAACATTCGAATCAAAGCCAGGGCTGCCAAATTGGACATCATTCACGAATACATGGCCAAAGGCGACAAAAACCGAATCCAGTATGCATCTAAATTTGCAGGTAGTTCCAACTATTACAAATATTCGATCGGTCAGAATATGGGTCTGGCGGCACTTAAGGTGATTGACAAAAAAGTGGCCATTGAGAAAGATTTTGCGACTTGGCTTAACAGTGATCCTGCCAAAAAGGCCAAATACGGTGATGTTCTGGGCAACCTCGCCAAATCGTATGAATCTATCGATGATAAGGTTGCCATGGAATACACCCGGGAGGCACTTTTGAGTGGCCCCGAAATTTTACGTTTCTCATTGGGTGCCAGCTCGCTGTATGATGAATTAAAAGGCAAGGATGCGGCAAAAATCAAGGCTACAGCGGATAAGTTCAGAGCTTCGCTGGAAGAGTTTTACAAAGATTTTGACGCGGAAACGGATCAGAAAATTACAGCTGCCCTTACGAAGATGTATGCTGAAAATGTTGTACCAAAATATCATCCATCCTTCCTGTCAGAAGTTTCCAAAAAATACAAAGGTGATTATTCTGCTTTTGCCGCTCATCTGTTCAAAAAGAGCATATTCCCTGATCAGAATAAGCTGGAGGCTTTTCTGAACAAACCGTCCAAAAAAGTACTGGACAAAGATCCTGTTTACCAGGCGATGCTCTCCATCATGGAAGCAGTCAAGGTGATTGGTGAGGATAATCGTAAATCGACTGCCGGACTGGAAAACAGCAAAAAACTTTTTGTGGAAGGGTTAAACGAAATGAACAAGGAGAAAAATCTCTATCCAGATGCTAACTCCACCATGCGTTTGACTTATGGGAAAGTGGGTGATTACAACCCAAGAGACGGAGTACACTACAACTATTTCACAACGTTGAAAGGTTATGCTGAAAAGGGAGTGGCCGGGGACGCTGATTTTGATTTTCCTCAGCATTTGATCGATATGTATCATGCCAATGATTATGGCAGATACGCCGACCACGATGGAACACTTCACACCTGCTTCACTTCCAACAACGACATTACCGGTGGTAATTCGGGAAGCCCCGTGATGAACGCCAATGGCGAACTGATTGGTATCGCTTTCGACGGTAACTGGGAAGCGATGAGCGGTGACATCGCTTATGAAGCTGATATTCAAAAATGTATCAATGTTGACATTCGTTTTGTTTTGTGGATCATTGATAAATATGCAGGAGCAAAGCACTTGGTTGATGAGATGACGATAGTCCAATAGCAAACAGGTAATCAATTTCAGACTGCAGACCATGAAAAATTTCAGTGACGAACGGTCTACAAATATTATCATGTACACTGACGGTTCCTCATTGGGTAATCCCGGACCAGGCGGATACGGCACACTTCTTCTTCACGGACAGCACAAGAAAGAGCTTTCGGCAGGATTTCGGCTGACAACCAATAACCGCATGGAATTGATGGCAGTTATTGCTGGTCTGGAGGCCCTGAAACATAAGAACAGCCATGTGACTGTTTACACCGATTCAAGATACGTTGTTGATGCGGTCGAAAAAGGATGGTTGCACAACTGGATCAGAATCCGATTCAAGGGAAAGAAAAATAGCGATCTTTGGATGCGCTTTTACGAAACATATCAAATTCATTCTGTGAAGTTTGTTTGGGTAAAAGGCCATGCAGCGATTCCCGGCAACGAAAGGTGCGACCGGCTGGCCGTAGCAGCAGCCAATGGATCAGATCTTTTGGATGATGAAGGCTTTTAAAAGGATAACTTGATGTTAAACTAATATTTGCAGGATAACAGACCGAATTATCCGGGTATGACAATGATGCATTTTCTTTACAATACAGGGATTCGTTTTTACCAGTTTTTGATCTGGGTGGTCTCTTTTAGAAACCCAAAGGCAAAAAAATGGCTGTCCGGCAGGAAAAATCTTTTTGAAAGAATTAAAAAAGAGGTTGTTCAGGATGACCATCTGCTTTGGTTTCACGTTTCCTCACTTGGCGAATTTGAGCAAGCCAGGCCAGTCATTGAAGGGGTGAAAAAAAGATTTCCGGAGTACAAGATCCTACTCACCTTTTTTTCTCCTTCAGGTTACGAACTGAAAAAAGATTATCCACATGCCGATTATGTCTACTACCTTCCACTGGATACTCCCCGGAATGCATCCAAGTTTCTGGATCTGGTCAGACCAGCGAAAGTATTCTTCGTCAAATACGAGTTTTGGTTCAATTTTCTGAATGAACTCAAGCAGAGAGAGATTCCTACCTATATTTTCTCAGCACTTTTCCGACCATCACAATTCTTTTTCCAACGATGGGGAAAATGGTTCAGAAAAGCATTGAAAGCTTACACCCATCTGTTTGTTCAAAACCAAAGTTCGTTCGACACCTTGCATAAGTTTGGATTTGATAATGTTACCATCAGTGGCGACACCCGACTGGATCGCGTGGCCCAAATAGCCGAAGCTGCCTCGGTGTTACCCAAACTGGAACAATTCTGTGCAGGCAATCTCGTCATAGTTGCCGGAAGCACCTGGCCGGAAGATGAGGAAATATTCTTGAATTATGTCAATGAATGTGCCCACGAAGTCAAATTTGTTGTGGCTCCCCATGAAGTCAATGAAGGTTCTCTGGATCGGATTACTTCTGTGCTGAAGCGTTCCTATGTGCTCTATTCTTCACCTTCAACGCCCGAGCAACTTGCTTCAGCTGAGGTATTAGTCGTCGATGGATATGGTTATCTGGTATCCGTTTACCGTTATGCTAAGATTGCCTTTATCGGAGGAGGATTCACAACCGGTATTCACAGCATACTGGAACCTGCCGTGTATGGAATGCCTGTCGTTTTCGGACCCGATTACCACAAATTTCACGAAGCCGTTGAGATGATTCAGCTGGGAGCAGCACATTCTGTTTCAAATTATGAAGAGTTGAACAATCTCTTCGAAAGCTACCTTACCGATCCAAAAAGGTTAGCTGAAGAGAGTCTTTTTGCTTCGCAATACGTTGAAAGTAACCGCGGAGCCACCGAACAGATTATTCGGTATTTCTTCGAAAAGTAGCATTTTCTACACTTTCCCCTTGCATTTTTTTTGATTCAAAAAATTACGAAAAATTCTTTTTTGTAAACTTTTTGAGATAAAAATATTTTTATCTCATTGTGTATGTGTATATTAACACATTAAAGTTGATAACTTTATTTTCTAAACAGAAAATTAACTATCCAAAAAAATGACTTTTGTCCTATCTTTACCTAAAGAAAGTTTGACTTTCCTCTGGAAAGTTATCTAACTAAAAACCCTTGAT
>Ga0172379_10003127_pt1 | contig 27137 bp, 25 predicted proteins | sample GrowelOW334metaG_FD_119756 | JGI IMG/M metagenome (GOLD analysis project Ga0172379, IMG submission 119756) | Groundwater microbial communities from an aquifer near a municipal landfill in Southern Ontario, Canada - Groundwater well OW334 metaG | ecosystem: Environmental > Aquatic > Deep...
ACAGGGGCATCGACACCGGATACGAGCACCACGTTGCCCCAGGGTTCGAAGGCGCCGGTCCGGACTATGTACTTTGCCTCCTTGGGAAAGCGGACGATCAATTCCGCGTGGGGGATGGTTTCCACTTCACAGCGGTCGCACAGCTCCACAACTTTCTTGTAGTGGGGCGGGTTGTAATCACGCTGTTCCGTGGCGACAATGCATTTTTCGTAGATGAAATCGCTCATCACCAGCTCGAGAATTTCGGCTATGCCGGGCTTGTCCTTTTCTATGGCCAGGTCGATGCGCTTGGCGTCCTCCGGTATGGGAAAGCCCGCGTCGGCAATTATCATAACGTCCGTATGCCCCATATCGGCTATGGCCTCGTTCAGGTACTTGTTGAGGATGCGGCTCTTCTTCATCTTCGGTCCCTTCCTTTAATTTTCAGGTCGCTGCTGTCGACGGTATGGCGGGTCGGTATGGATTCGACCACACCCTCCAGGGAGACCGAATGGCTGGCGGCCTTGTTCGCGAAAGCCACGGAAGTACGCAGGTCCTTCCCCTCCCCCAGTGCCACCGCCAAGGCCGCGCTGAAAGTGTCGCCTGCACCGGTGGTGTCCCGTACCGCGATCTCGTAGGTGGGGACGGCCTCGTCTGTTTCCGCCGATTTTATGTACGCCCCATCCGGTCCCAGGGTTACCACAGCCGTCACGCCAAAATGCCCGTGCAGGCGTCGAGCCAGTTCTGCGCCTGAAACCGGCGTATGTCTGTCAAGACCAAGCATCTCCATCGCCTCGGTCTCGTTCGGCGTGATGATCGAAGTCTTTCTTATTACCCCATCGGGCAAGGCCTGAAACGGCGCGGGATTAAGTATCGTCATGACGCCCTGAGCGTGGGCAAGTTCTATGGCCCGGACCACCGCTTCCAGATTTGTCTCGAGTTGGAGCAGGAGGATATCACTGTTGGCGATGGTGTCCTTCATGGCATCCATATCCTGGGCAAACAGGAATTCGTTCGCCCCCAGATCTATCACAATCTCGTTGTTTCCTGTCGCGTCTACTACTACGAAGCCGACACCGGTAGGAACCTTGTCGGAGCGCTTGACGAAGCGGGCGTCGATTCCTTCGGCCCGCAACATTTCCACCGCGGCGTCCCCGAAGGCATCGTTGCCGACGCAGCTGCCGAATACGGCGTTTCCTCCCAGCCGGGCGACGGCTATGGCCTGGTTGGAGCCCTTCCCGCCGTGCAGGGCGCGAAAGCCGCTGCCCTTGACGGTCTCCCCGCTTTTGGGGAAGCGGGCGCATGACATGGTCATGCCGACGGCATAGCTGCCGATGACCACGATCCGTGATTTCGTTTCTTTCATGTCCTCACCTTGATGGCGGACCGCCCGATCCGGGCGGCCCGGTGGAATCAGCCTATGGGCTCGCCGTCTTTGAGTTTTTTCAGATACTCGTCGATGTTCTTGGAATCGACGCGGAGGATGCCGGTGTCGACGCTCTCCAGATTCTTCTTGTTCACGATCTTCTCATACAGGGCTTTCACGGGCAGGTATCCCTGCATGTAGGGGAACTGGCTGAGGGACGCCTTGGTGATGCCGGCCTTGATGTTGTCCAGGGTCTGCGGTACCAGGTCGTGTCCGACGTGGGTGATGCCGGTCTTGTTGAGCCGTTGCAGTACCAGACCCGTCGCGGGGGTAGTCGCCGCGTCCAGCGTGGCGATTCCGGTCAGGTCGGGGTTGGCGAGGATGGCGTTCTCGATCGCCGCGAACTGGGCCTGTTCTTCCCAGCCGGTGCTGATGGTGTTGATGATCTTGATGCCGGGGTACTTGGCGAGACCTTCCCTGACTCCGCGTTCACGGTCCTGGGACCAGGAAGCGGCGGCCTCACCGGTGATGATGAGGATCTTGCCGGAATCGCCCATGTACTCCTTGAGTATTTCGGCTTCGACGCGGCCTGAATTGACCAAGTCCTGGCCAAAGAAAGCCATGCGCTTTGAACCATCGGCCTCGCTGTTGAAAGTGACGGTGGGGATTCCAGCGGCGATGGCCTTGTCGATCATGGGGTTCAGGGCTTCGCCGTTCACGTTGGAAACCGCAATGCCGTCCACTTTCTTGGTGATGGCGTTTTCCATGAAGGCGACCTGTTCGTCCACCTTGATGCCGATGGGGCCGACGAATTCAACGTCGATGCCGAATTCCTTGCCCGCAGCCAGGGCGCCGGTCTTGATGACCTGACCGAATTCAATACCCGTATCGTGATATATGACGCTGATCCTGATTTTCTTCTCCGCCTTGTCGGCATTCGCTCCGGCGAAAACCAGTCCGGTGGTAAGTACGCAAAGTAGTGCTAAGACCAAACCCTTGAACTTCATACCAAGCTCCTTTACAGTTACTGTTTGACGCGGCCATGCCGCGTTTCGGGCGCGATGTAAAAAACCCTCCTTTCCTTTGGCGTTACAGCGTCAAAGGGCGTATTGGATGACGCGTTCCCTCGTGGCTTCCTCCGCTGGGAGGGTAGCTACGAGGGAACCGTTTTTCATGACCAGAATGCGGTCGCTTTCGGAAACCACCTCGGCCAATTCCGAGGAGACGATGATCACCGAAAGGCCTTCTTCCCTCAAACCTTTGAGTATCTTGAAAATTTCGGCCTTGGCGCCCACGTCGATGCCTCTGGTTGGTTCGTCCACCAAGAGGATGCGGGGATGGGTGGCCAACCATTTCGCCAGTACGACTTTCTGCTGGTTGCCGCCGCTCAGTTCCTTGATCTTCTTGTTCTGGCCGCTGCTTTTTACGTTGAAGGCGTGTATTGACGAATTACTGATCGTCTTCATGACCCCCGATTTCAGGGCTCCGAAAACACCGGTGATATCTTTCCTGTTGGCCGAGTTGACGTTTTCCGTGATGCTCATCTCCGGGAAGATGCCGGCGTCGCGCCTGTTCTCCGGCACCATGGCGAAACCATTCGCGATGGCCTCCGCAGGATTGCGGTTGCGTATGGTACGGCCGAAGGAGACGATCTCGCCCGTCCACTGCGGAGCCAGGCCAAAAATCGTCTCCAGCAGTTCCGTGCGCCCCGACCCCTGCAAGCCGTAGATACCCAGTATCTCGCGCTCGAACAGGGAAAAGGAGACATCCCTGAAACGGCCGGGTCTGCTCAGGTTTTTGACTTCCAGGACAGGGTTCCCCCAATCGACGCAGCAGCGCAGTCGCTGTTCAAGCTCAACCGCGAGCTCCTTGCCCGCGATGAGGTTGACCACTTCCTGGGGATTTATTTTTTCCTTCTCGAAGGTTCCCAGATATTCCCCGTCCCTGAGTACCGAAATGCGGTCCGAAATGCGGAACACCTCTTCCATGCGGTGGGAGATGTACAGGATGGTGACTCCCCGGGCTTTCAGGTCCAGGATGATCTTGAAGAGCTCTTCCGACTCCCTCACCGTCAAGGCCGAGGTGGGCTCGTCCATGATGAGGACCTTTGCGTCCAGGCTGATCGCCCGGGCGATCTCGACGAGTTGCTGGCTGGCGACACTCAACCTGCCTACTTTGGTCCGTGGATCCAGCTCCGAGCCCAACCGTTCAAGCAGCTTGGCGGTCTGGACCTCCATCAAAGGCCAACGAACCTGCCCGTTGCCTAGCTGCCTTTCGCGGCCAAGGAAAATATTCTCCGCGATGGTGAGGTTCGGACAGAGCTTCAATTCCTGGTACACCACGCCAATGCCCAGCCTCAAGGATTCATGCTGATTCCGTATGGTGACTTCCGTCCCGTCCAAAAGGACGGAACCTTCGTCGGGCAGGTACTGTCCGCCCAGGATATTCATCAGGGTCGACTTTCCCGCCCCATTTTCGCCGACTATGGAATGGATCTCCCCGCGCTGGATGGAAAAGCTGATTCCCTTCAGGGCTTTCACCCCAGGGAACGTCTTGACGATGTCCCGGAAATCGATCATCCCGTTCATGACGCCCTGCCGTTCCTGGTCCACATATCCACGGCCACCGCGGCGATGATGACGAAGCCTATGATCATCATTTGCCAGAAGGGCGAGATGCCCAGGAGGATTATGCCGTTGTTCAGGACACCCATGATGAGAACACCGATAAGGGTCCCGATGATGGTGCCCTCACCACCCTTGAGCGTGGTTCCTCCGATGATGACTGCGGCGATGGAGTTCATTTCCATCCCCTGCCCGGTTGTTCCCTGCACGTTCCCCAGAAAGGCGATATTGAGTAGCCCCGCCAAGGCAGCGAAGAGTCCAACCAGGGAAAAGGCCGCGATCTTGACCACCCGGTCGTTGATGCCGGAAGCCCGGGCGGCGGTATTGCTGCCCCCTACGGCTTTCATGTGGAAGCCCAGCAGGGTCCTGCCGTAAATGATGAAGGCGATGACGGCAATGCCGATGAAAATGACGCTCATGACCGGTATGGTTCCTATCTTTCCCTGCCCCGAAAAGAGGAAGAGGTCCAGATGGGGGCTGGCGACGGTGCGGGCAGAAAGATTGACCACCCGGCCGTTGCTGACGATGAGAGCGAAGCCGCGGGCGATGTTCATCATCCCCAGGGTCACGATCATGGCGGGGATCCGACCGTAGGTCACGAGCCAACCATTGAGAAATCCGAAGGCCAGGCCTGTTGCGAGACCCACCAGCACGGCTGCCCACAGGCTGGAACCATTTGTCAGCATGACTCCGCACAGGATGGCCGAGGCGCCGTAAATGGAACCCACAGAAAGATCGATCTCGCCACAGACTATGACCATGGTCATTCCCATGGCAATGATGCCAAGAAGGGATACCTGCCTGAAAATATTTATCAGATTGTTGGCATTGAAAAAATAAGGGGAAAGCACCGTGAAGAACAGAAAAATGGCCGCCAGAGCCAGAAACACCCCGGTCTCCCGTACCTTGAAAATTGCCCCCAACTTCGAGGTGCCCGCTCCGATTGTCATTCCCGCTCCTCCTGTATTACACAGCTTCCATTCATTAAGAAAACGTTTTACTAAACACAAATAACAATGAGTCAACGACTTAAATCGACCGCACGCTGCCTTTTTCCACCAACTTGGGGGAAAACACAATCTTGGTCTGTTCAGGACTTTCCCCCCGCATGAGGGAGAAAAGCAGCGTTGCGGAACTTACCCCAAACTCGTAGGCGGGAATCTCGATCGTGGTTATGGTTGGCCTGAGTACTGGAGGAAAGGCGATATGGTCGAAACCAGCCAAGGATATATCATCCGGGATACGGTAGCCCCGTTCTTCAAGGTTCTGCAAGGCACCCAGGGCCATCAGATCATTGGAGGCGAATAGCGCCGTATACGCCACCTTCCGCTGGCCCGTAAATAGGGAAACAGCCTGATAGCCACCGTCGTACCGGTAATTTCCCTCGACGATAAGCTGCTCGTCGGCCTGGATACCCCGGAGTTTCAAGGCCTCCAGGTAACCATCCCGCCGCTGCCGGGCATTGTGCGTGGTAAGCGGACCGGAGACGAAGGCAATGCGCCGGTGGCCCCGATCGATCAGATATTCGGTTATAAGCCTGGCACCGTTGAAGTTGTCGAAATAGACACCCGGCACATCGGGCATCTCATCTATGTAACGCTCGATGAAACAGAATGGGAAACCGCTGCTCTGGAACTCCAGGAAGGCCTCGTTGGACTCCACATTGTTCTGGGTGGTAAAAAGTATGCCGTCGGCCACCCTACCTCTCAGCAACTGTATGTATTTGTCTTCCTTTTCGATATCCCCGTCGGTGTTGCACAGGAAGCAACCGTACCCAAGGCGGTTGCACACATCCTCGACGCCCCGGGCAAGCTCGGAAAAGAAGGGGTTGCGGATGTCGGGAAGGATGAGGCCGATGGTGTGGGAACGCTTGGTGATCATGCTGCGGGCGACCACATTCGGCTGGTACTTCAAATCGCTGATGACGTGGCGGATCCGTTCTACCGTCTCCTCGCCCACGCCTTCGCGTTTGTTGTTGAGCACCCTGGAGACGGTGGTTATTGAGACACCGCACAGCCTGGCGATATCCTTGATGGTAATTTTCTTTTCCATACCGTTCTCCGACCTTATTAAGAAAACGTTTTAGTTTAACGTTTTCTCTTTCGTATCCTATAATGACTTTATAAACCTGTCAAGAAAATCCGCACAAAAAAAAGATAGCTGGCGGACCGAATCAAACCGAGCCGGCCAAGACCTTCCCCGCTTGCAATCCCACGCGCCCGGCCCTAGGCTTGAAGGGGAGAGCGCTTATGCAAGCTACGCTCCGGCAAATCGCAAAAGACCACAAGCTTCCCTTCATCCAGGATTATCATGTCCTGCCCATCGAGGCAGAGGACTACGCTGACAACAAGATTTTTCACCTGGTGGACCGTTTCGCGGCTACCTACGGTGGATCACTGGTCCTGTACGGGGGGCTCACCGCCTGCGAGCGCATTTTCGGGTTCAAGCGCATACGGACGATATCGAACGACCTGGATTTCGTGTGCTCGCCCGAAGGGCTGGAGCTGGTACTGGAACGGGAGAGAACGTTCTACCACGAGGATTTTGACGTCCTGTTCGCGATAGTAGACAATGTTCCGGTGTCGTTTTCCTTCGTTCATATCCACGACTGGCGCATCAACGAGGATTTCTTCGCCTCTAGCGTTCTGATGCATGCGGGATCGGAACAGGTCCGTTGTTCCTCCCACGAATACGCCATCATGCTCAAACTGAGGCGCATGGATTGTCTGGCCACCCATGGGAAACATCTATTTGGGAAGGACGCGCTGGACATCATAAATATCCTTACCGCGCCCTGTTTCAAAAAGGAGTTGGTTCCTATTGACCTGGAGAAGCTGTGTTCCTTAATCAAGGCTGAGGTGACCACCGATTCCGGACGCCTTCACACCTTTATTGATTTTATCGCCGCCCACGGGATGCACCTGACCGATAGGGAGAATGCCGCATTCCTGCCCATTTTTACGGATTTTGAAAACACTCTGATTCCGCGAGCGCGGTACCAGGTTGGAGGATGCTGAAGTGGAAACACTCATTTCCAGATTCGTCGATGACCAGGACATGGAGCTGGCGCCTTTTGCGGGAGCGGCGATGCAGGTGGCCTTTTTTCAGCGTAAGGTATTCAACGCCATCGACCACCACTATTTCAGCTCGCGCCTGCGGGACCACGGCATATCCGTGCGCAGCATCCACGCCCCGGCGGCCGACATCTACCACCGTTCGGGGGGTGAGTTCATCAACACCCTCAGGACCATCAAGGAAGCGTACGGAGTCAGTGTGATAACCGTACACCCCCAGAAGGGCAACAAGATTTCAGCCCGGTCGCACCTGCGGGAACTCGAACAGGAAATACGCGAACTTGGAGTCATACTCGCCTATGAGACCTTTGAGAAGGAGATGATAAACGTGAAATGGGTGAGCCAGGTGGAGGAGATGCACCGCTGCTTCGACGCCTTCGAGTACCCCTTCCTGCAGGTTACCTACGATTTCACCCACTCAACCTACGAGGAAAACATAGAGGAGGTGGCACTCTACAATGACCGTATCCAGGTAATCCACCTGAGCGACGCCCTGCGCGACAAAAATGTGGACCCCAACGAGTTTCACCAGCACCTGCCCCTGGGAATGGGCGACTACCGGGTGGTCGAATTCCTGGAACTGCTGGAACGGATACGGTACAGGCACTTCATAGTTATCGAGTACCATCCACGCTACGACCACTGCTTGCGGACGGACGCCGGGGCGGTCGCCGCCTTTTTCAGCGGCGACAGGCAAAAACTACTGGACCTTATCGGCACGCGCAGGAAGGAAAAATCCCAGGCCGATGCCTGAAATCAGGGTCAGTCGGCGTAGCCGGCGATCAGGTCGCGGTACCAGTAGTAGCTGTCCTTGGGGATCCGTTCCAGGGTATTGAAATCGCAATACACGATTCCGAAGCGCCGGGAATAGCCCCAGGCCCATTCGAAGTTGTCGATCAGGGACCACACAAAATAACCCTTCAGGGGAATGCCTTCGGCTATGGCCTGGGAGCAGGCGGCCAGATGGGAGCGCAGGTAATCCACCCGGGGGACATCGTGGACGCGGCGCTTTCCGTCGGGTCCAAGGACAGGCAGGTCCGCCTCGGCACAGCCGTTCTCGGTGATGTAGAGGGGAATGCCCGGCGCTTCGGCGGCTATCCAGCGGAATTGCCGGAGCAGGCCCTGGGGGACCACCGGCCAGCCCATGGCGGTGACCTTCTGCCAGGAAGGCGCTTCCGACACGCCAAGGACATTCCTGCTGTCCGCACGTACAGGGCGCTCGGAATAGTAGTTCATGCCGATGAAGTCAATGGGCGAGGCGATGATATCCATGTCACCGGTCTCTACCGGCAAGGCGATGCCCAATTCCGCAGCCAGGGCCGGGTAGCCCTTGCCCAGAACCGGCGACGTGAACATCCGGGTGTCGTGGTCGGTCCACCTTTCGGCAGCGATCCGGTCCGCAGGGGTGGAGGATGCCGGCCGGGGGGTGGAGAGGTTCCAGACTATGCCGATTGAACCTTTCTGACCAAGTTCGCGGTAGGCGCGCACCGCCAGTCCATGGGCGAGGTTGAGGTGGTGGACCGAGCGGTATGCGGCGACGGGATCGGTGAGTCCCGGGGCGTGAATACCCTGCAGATAGCCCAGGTAGGCGGCGCAGAAGGGTTCGTTCAGGGTGATCCAGGTATCCACCTCGGCCCCGAAAGCCTCGAAACAGGTACGGGCATACGCGACGAAGGCTGCGGCTGTTGCCCTGTTGGCCCAACCACCAGCATCCTGAAGGACCTGGGGAAGATCCCAGTGGTACAGGGTAGCAACCGGTTTGATCCCCGCCGTTTTCAAAGCTGCGACAAGACGCCGATAATACGCGATCCCGGCCGCGTTCACCTTTCCCATGCCATTCGGGAATATGCGGGGCCAGGCGATGGAAAAGCGGTACGACTGGATGCCGGCAGCCTTTATCAGGGCGATATCCTCGTCGTAGCGGTGGTACTGGTCGCAGGAGACGTCTCCGTTGTCGCCTGCGTGGACCTTGCCGGGGGTCCTGCAGAAGCGGTCCCAAATGGACTCGCCCCTCCCTTCCTCACGGCCCGCGCCTTCAACCTGAAAACTTGCGGTCGCCGCTCCCCATACAAAACCTTCCGGAAATATGAAATCCCCCACTAAATGCTCCTGTAGGTATGGACTAGGTACGTATCTTATCGGACTTATCCTACAGGACAGCGGGAGCACTGCCAAGACGTAAACCGCCCGGACTGCAACCTATACCCTGTCTACATGGTCATATATGTGGGAGAAACAAATGGCCAACCAAGTTCACGATACGACCAGCGGGGATGCATCCCGTCCGGAGTGGCTCAAAGCCATTGCCCGCTTTGAAAAACCCAGTACAGGCAGGGCGCTTATCCAGCTGGCGGATACCCTCATCCCTTACCTCGTGTTAATAGCCATCATGATCATCTCGGTGGTGAACCGATGGCCGGTCTGGACTACCCTGGCCTTGTCGCTTCCGGCAGGAGCCTTTTTGGTCCGGCTGTTCATCTTTTTCCACGATTGCTGCCATGGATCGTTCCTGGCAAACCGCAGGGCGATGGATATGCTGGGGGCGGTGCTCGGGGTACTCACTTTTACACCCTACGCGGATTGGCGTCATTCCCACGGCATACACCATTCCACCTCGGGCAACCTGGACAGGCGTGGCGTCGGGGACATCTGGACCATGACCCTAGACGAATACCGTTCCAGCCCCTTGCCCAGGCGCATCTCGTACAGGCTCTTCCGGCACCCCCTGGTGATGTTCGGTCTGGGGCCTTTATTCGCCTTCGTCATCGGCCAACGTTTTCCCACCCACCAAGCCGGACAACGACAAATCATCAGCGTCCTGCTCACCGACGCTACCCTGCTGGCCATAGTCGTCGCCGCCTCGCTCACCATAGGCATAAGGGCTTACCTGCTCATACAATTACCGGTAATATTTATTGCCGGCGTCGGCGGCATCTGGCTATTCTATGTGCAACACCAGTTCGACCCCACCTACTGGGCGCGGACCGACGACTGGGGTTCCATGGACGCGGCCATGAAGGGCAGCTCCTTCTATAAACTGCCCAAGGTGCTCCAATGGTTTTCCGGCAACATCGGCCTGCACCACATCCACCACCTGCGACCGCGCATCCCCAACTATAACCTGCAACGCTGCCTGGACCAGACACCGGAACTCCAGCTTAAGGCCCCCCTCACCCTCCGCGAAAGCCTGGGCTCGATGCGGCTAAACCTGTGGGACGAGGCTCACAAGAAACTGCTGAGCTTCAGGGATGCCGAGAGGTACCGGGGTGCCAGCCGCGCGTAGGCAGGACAAGAACCTATGCGGAATGGGGAATAGTGGAGGTCTGGGCAAAGCGCAGGACCGGGAACGGTGCTGGCCTGGGGAAGGTGTGGACCGTCCCCATCCAGCTCAGATCCCTTCGGTTAATTCCTCCACCTCGATCCCGCCAAACAGGCAACGGCCCCGCGCGGTCCTGCAGAAGCCGAACATGCCGTTCCCGAAGCTTTCATCACGGATATCAAAGATTGCAGCCCCCGCCACACTCACTCTCAGGCGCGGTCCTATCGCCTCGACGGTGAAAGGGCAGGTATCGCCGATACGCCAGGGGAAGGATTTTTCCTCCAGTACCCTAAGCCCGTGATCGTTCTTGATAAAGGCGATTTTGCCCGGCACGGTAAGCGCGACCGCGTAGCCCATCATCGCTCCCTTGGCCCTGAACAGCAAGCCGTGACCCTCGCCCGCCAAGGGTGTGATGGTTGTCGAAAACCGGACATCCCCCGAATGATAGTTGCCCGTATAGAACTCGGCGAGTCCTACGCTCATGCCAAGCAGCGCCGGGCCTTCCAGATTCCAGAATCCACGGTTGGCTGCGCCGGGGGTGATGGTGGCGAATTCCGCCCGTTGCTTCGAGAAATCCACCGAATAACGTGCCTTGCCAGTTACCGAGAAATCCCTCACGAACAGCTTGCCCAGATACTTCTCGCCAGAAAGCACTTCCACCTTGAGGCCGATCTCGTCCAGGGACGCACCACCGGAGTCGGGGAGCACAAATTCGATATCCGTCCAGACACCGGCCTCCAGTTCGAAGTCCCGACCCAACAGGTTCCGCTTGCCGAAGGTTTCCCGCGCGTAGGGAATCACTGCCAGACGGGATCCGCTCCAGCGTTCGCAGCGCACGCGCATCCGCATGGTCTGGCCGGAATGGACCAAGGGCGAAAACGCGGGAGAATAGCGTTCATCGTCGAAATCCTCGCGCCGGTAGAAGGGTTTGAAGAAAACACCGGTCCCCGAATCACGAACCACCCGGTCTACAAGGATTTCCAGCGCGCCGCCGTTGGTACCGGCGGCGGTATCGCCACCTTCCAGACGGACGGGTTTGACTACGAGCGCGTTGGAGTCGGACCGGAAACCGTGGGTGGATCCGGGAAGGGCAAAATCGAAGTGCAGCTCACGGTAGCCCGTCGTCGCTTCCAGGTAGGTCCGGAGCCGTGTGCGTTCGGCCTTATCCATCACTTCCCCGGTTCCGGTCCCGCTCTCGGTGGCGGGGTTGAAACGGAGACCGAGCAGTGCCATTTGCTTGGAGAAGGTGGGAAGGTCGACGATATTCAGGGAACCGGCGATGCTGGAACAGGCGAAGAAGTCGTTCATCGGCGCACGGTAGCGTTCCGCCACGCCGGCCAGCCCGCCGGCAACTCCGGTTATCGTGCCGACGTTGCCCGCGTTGCAGTCGGTATCCCAGCCGCACATGGTCGCGATTTCCACTGTCCGTGACAGGTCGCCCTCCCCATACAGGAGCGCCAGGATGCAGACTCCAGCGTTGGGGATGATGTGGCAGACGCCCGGGTAGCGGTCGTAGCCAAAGTCGGAAATAAGGAAGTCCATACAGGCGCGAAAATCGTCGGGCCTTTCTTTATGGAAGGCGAAGACCGCCTTGACCACCCGGGCGTACTCGGAATCACCTGGAATGGTGGAGAGGGCAGAGTCGATTATGACCTTGATATCCATTGTCTCGAAGGCCTTGGAAATGGCGGCCGCGATGAAGCGTCCACCGTACAGACCGTTCCCGTCGTGAGAGACACTGGCGGCCATGCCGCCATAACGGGCGGCCTTTTCGATGTCGGCCGGGAAAACCAAGCCCCAGGTGTCCACGAAAATCTGGCCGCCGATCTGCTCGGCTATCGCGGCGCCGTTGGTGGCGATGGACCCCGACTCGGGTGCCTTCATGCCGGAAGCAAGGTTGAGGTACGCAGTGTGCTCCGTGCTGCGACCGTAGCCGCCCCACCAGTAGAAGCCCTTTTCCTCCCGGGTATAGTTGAGCCAGGCCTTGCCTATATCCTCGGCGCCGATGTCGCCATCCCTGCCGTAGTCGGTGAGGGCGCGGATGAAAAAGGCCGGTCCGTTGAAGTCATCATCGGCGGCGAAGTTCCTGTAGTCCTTGATGTAGGACCGGATGTCGCCGTAGGTTTTCCGTATGCGCTCGTAGGTCCAGATGGTCGGCTCGACCGGCGCGCCTATCCGGATGCCGATGCATTTGCCAAGGACGCCTGCGTACAGTTTTTCCAGATAATTCCGGGGGATGGCCATGTAAGCTCCGTATGTAGGGTATTAAAAAAAACGCCGGGACCGGGACCCTGCATGGGACTTCATCCCTGGGACCTGACCCCGGCGTCACTCAAGAAACGAAAGGCTATTTCAGGATCTTGTTGGCGTGCTCCGTAACCTTATCGCCACCGGCGGCGTACCAGGCTTTGGAGAAGTCAGCAAACTTGTCCATTCCGTATTCGCCGGAGATGAACTTGAAGGACCATTCCTTGTAGACGTTGTTGCAGGCGTCCCACGCCGGCGCAAGGTCCTTGGGAACGACGAAGTTGATGTCCTCCACGGTGGCGTATTTCACCGCCATCGCCAGCGATTCCTTTCCGCCCTTGCCCAGCACGTCCACCGGACCCTTCCAGCCCACGACCTCGCTGAAGCGGGGGTACCAGCTGCCGAATTTATCGGTGAGCACAACCTTGCCGTCCTTCTTCACGTGGTGGATGCCCTCGATGCCGAGGCGGTCCAGGTACTGGCCCTCATCGGAAGCCATGAAGTCCAGCAGCTTCCAGGCAAGATCCTTGTTTTTGGAAGTGGCCGAAATCGCGTAACCGCGCGCTTCCTTGGACACGTCTACTGTAAAGCCTTGGGCGACACCTTTCGCGGGCGGGCAGATCACCAGGTATTCATTGCCCTTTCCGGCCTTGGCCATCTTGGTCTCGTAGATGTCCGTGACCAGGCCGGGGGTTCCCACCACCATGCCGATCTTGGCGGTGTAGAGCTTGTCCTCCATCCCGTCCCACTTGGTAGTGATGTAGTCCTTGTCCAGTATGCCTTCCTTATATAGCTTCTGGTAGAAGGCAAGCTTGTTCTTCTCGAACTCGCTCACCTTGCTGTATACAAACTTGCCCGAACCGTCCCTGAGCCAGGTGGTGGTCAGGCCGAAAGCGTGGTTGAACAGGAAATCCATACGGTTCGTGTTGCCCGTGTCGGTGAGACCCATGGAATCGACCTTGCCGTTTCCATCGTAGTCGTTGGATACGAAGGCCTTGAGCATCGCGTAGTAATCGTCCACCGTGTTGGGGACCTTGCCGCCCCATTTGGCGAACCAGTCGCTGCGTATGGCGGGAGTGTTCAGCCGTGGGGGAGCGAGCCAGACGATGTAGGGGTAGTTGGCCAGACGCTTGTCGTTGAAGGGGAGCATGGCCTTCTTGAACCATTCGGATTTGGCGACGTAGGGCCGCAGGTCCGCGAGCAGACCCTGGTTGGCGATGGTCTCGTCGTTGCCCTGGAAGTAGATGATGTCGGGCACGTCGCCGGACAGGAGCATCAGGTTGAGCTTCTCGGGGTAGCTGCCCTCGGGGGCGTTGAGCAGGGTGATCTTGACATCCAGTCCGGTCTTGGCCTTGAAGGCCGTCTGGATATTGGCGATGTGGGCAAGATTGTCCGGATCGGTGGGATAGAAATCCTTGGAGATGACGCGGATTTCGGGCGTCGCCGCCTTCGATTCAGCCGCTCCTTCAGCGAACATGAAAGACGGCACGAGGATCGCGAGCAGGGCGATCACGAGTAAAGACGCTTTCTTCATACAAAACCTCCTGGAGAATTATTCCTTGACCGCCCCCGAAAGGGCGCCCTTGGAGAAATACCTGAGCAATATGGGGTACAGGAACAATATGGGCAGGACCGCGAGTATGATGACACCGGCCTTGAGGGCTTTCATGTCCACCTGGGCGGCGCCTACCTCGTACTTGAGATAGTTTAGCGCGCCAATGAAGGCAGCCTTGTCACCGGAAACGATGAGTTCCCGCAGGACCACCTGCAAGGGCCATTTGTCGGGGTTGGTGAGGTAGATCATGGCGCGGAAATATTCGTTCCAGTGGAACACCGCGTAAAAGAGCGAGACCGTCGCGACACCGGCCTTGCTCACGGGCAGGACTATGCTGACCAAAGTACGCGTTTCCGTCACCCCGTCCATCTTGCCGGCCTCGATGAGTGACAGGGGAACCTCCTCGAAAAACCGGATCATTATGATGAGGTAGTAGGCGTTCACGGCCTTGTAAAGGATCACGGAATAGTAATTGTTCAGCAGGTGCAGGTTCTTCATCAACAGGAAATCCGGTATCAGCCCGCCTTCGAAAATCATGGTGATGATGATGAAGACCATGAAGAAGGGCTTGCCAGGCAGCTTCGGTCGGGAGAGGGCATACGCGGCCAGGCAAGTCAGGACCATGTTGATCAGGACTCCCGCGGCGGTGATGTACAGGCTGTTGAAAAGACCCTTCGCTACCTTGGGAATCTGTACCAAAGTGATGTAGGTGGCGAAGGAAAAATCGTGGGGGATGACCGAAAGGCCATCGGCGGCGGCGATTTTGGCCGGACCCGTAAGGGAGACCACGAGGATGTTGTAAAGCGGGAAAAAGGTCATGAAACCGAGCAGGGCCAGGAGCACATAATTGAGGACCGTACCGACACCAAAGCTCCTCGCCGGGTGGAAGACGCCTGGTTTGCGCATCACCACACCCCCTTGCCCGTAAGGCGCTTGGACCCGAAATGGGTGCCGAAAATCAGGAACAGGCCGATGACACCCTTGAACAGTCCCGCTGCGGTGGCGTAGGAAAACTCCCCGTTCTGGAGTCCCAGACGGTAGACGTAGGTGTCCAGGATATCCACCTTGGAAAGCACTGCGTCGTTCATCAGGTTGAATACCTGATCGAAGCCGGCATTCATGAAAAATCCCAGGTTCAGGATGAACACGGTGACTATCGTTGGAAGGATGGCCGGAAGGGTGATGGAGAAGATCCTGCGGAAGGTACCCGCACCGTCCGCTATGGCGGCCTCGAATACCTCGACGTCGATGCGCATGATCGCGGCGATGAAGAGCAGGGAATCCCAACCTATGCTGCGCCACATTTCGGAAAACACGAAAACCCAGCGTATGCTCGTTCCCTGGGTCAGGAAGGGAAATTGGGTGCCCCCGAAAAAGACGAGGATACGGTTGATGGCGCCTTCCTCAAGAGCGAGGAGGTTGATGAAAATGCCGGCGATGACCACCCAGGAAAGGAAGTGTGGCAGGTAGACCACCGACTGAATGATCCTGGCGAAACGCCTGGACCGGACCTCGGAAAGCATGAGGGCCAGGATGATGGGCATGGGAAAGTTGATGAAGATCTTCATCGCGGAGATGATGATGGTATTCGCGATCACCGAGCCGAATGCCGTTGAACCGAAGAGGGTAGCAAAATGCTTGAAGCCAACGAAGGTGTGCTTGCCCACAAAGGAAAAATCCATGAATGCCAGCCGGGCGCCCCACATGGGAACGTAGCTGAACACGGTCAGGTAGATCAGGGCGGGGAGCAGCATCAGGTACAGCGGCGTGTAGGGAGCGATGGTCTTGATGAGGGGATTCCCTTTGGTCTGCTCATGGCGCGCTCCATTCCCGCGAATCGGGTCCGACATAGTTCTGGGCGGCGGGGCTTGCCTTTATATACGCCAGGGCTTGGCCGCTCACGAGTTCCTCCAGCACCTGGGCGCAGAGCCCCAGGCTGCGGCCGATGATGAAAAAGGACTGGACCCTGTTCCACGGAACCCCCAGGTCCGAGAGTATCGCCGCCTGGGCGCCGTCTACATTAAGCACCAGCCGCTTCCCCTTACGCGCCCCGAGCCGGGGCTCCAGGACCCGGGCCAAGTCACAATGCCTGCCAGAAAGCCCCAAGTCCGCGGCCATGCCGAGCAGGAGGACAGCACGCGGGTCCGCGTCCTTGTACACCCGGTGGCCGTAACCGGGAAGGTTGCGCCCCTGTCCAAGCCAGTCGTCCAGAAGGTGTTCGGCGATCCGCGCAAGGTCACCCTCATCCTCGTTCCCGCCCTCGTTCCCGCCCTTGCCGGCAAGAAGCGCTTCCTGCAGCGCTCTCGCGCAGGCTTCCCCCGCGCCGCCGTGGTGAATGCCGATACTCGCGATCCCGGTGGCGACCGCGGTTGCCAAGGGAACACCACAACTGGCGCTTGCCCGCGCGATGTGGGAAGAAGGGGCATTGAGTCCATGGTCCGAACAGCTGACGAGGATCGCATCGGTAAGGCGAGCTTCGGCCGCCGTAGGTTTGCGGCCGGCAAGCAGGAGAAAGACTATTTCGCTGAAGGTTGCGTTCCGCATCAGCTCTGTCAGGGAATACCCGGCAAGGACGATGCCCTCGTCGGATCCCTTGGATATCGAAGTATCGATGGTCATGCAGTCCTGCCTTCCGCCCGAAAATCAAGGGCAACCAGAGCTCCATCCGTGGGAACAACCACCAGGGGGTTGATGTCCACGGAGACGATACGATCGGCGTTTTCCACGATGAGGGACCCCATGGAAACCAGGCAGGACGCAAGCGCATCGAAGTCGGCGGCGGCGGTACCGCGAAAGCTGCCTAACAGGGCCAAGGCCGTGTTGCGGCCAATGAAGGTCACAGCTTCGGCACGGGAAAAAGGCACCGCCAGGAAATCGACACCACCGAGCAGGTCTACAAGGACGCCCCCCGGACCGAAGGCAATGATGGGACCGAACTGCCCGTCGATTTGGGCGCCCAGGATCAATTCCCGGCCAACGGGTATCATGGGTTGCACGAGCAGGCCCTCGTAGCCTTCACCCGGGCCTAATAGGGCCAGCATGTCGCGACAGGCAGACTCGACGTCCTGCCTGTTCCGCAGCCCAAGCCTGACCAAGCCCTTGTCGCTCTTGTGGGAATGCAAGATGGAAATGAGTTTGACTGCGCAGCCACCTGAACCGGCTCCGACGCCGTCGCGGCCGATATATTCTTCTGCGGCAGCTCCTGCTTCCTCCACGGACCCGACGAGGGATCCCCCGGCGAGCGGGATTCCGTAGGCGGCAAGCAGACGGCACGTTTCGTCATAGGGCAGCATGTTCACCTCCCTGTCCGGCCATCCAAGCGCTTCGGAACTCACGATAGCGGACAACCCGTGCCAGCGCGCGGACCGCGTCTCCGGCTTGGTAGAAAACGGGAATGCCGGATTCGCGCAGGCAGTCAATGGCCGACACCGGAGCAGAACTTCCGGAAGAAGGATCAGGCAGACCACCCTCCAGATACGAGGCTGGCGTATTCCCCACCCACACAACTACAAGGGGCTTGCCGTGCTCCTCACGGAGCGCGACCAAGGCCTGGGCGGTTTCAGCCTCGATGGGGCGGTAGGGGCTTTTCGCGAACAGGATGCCGATACAGTCCACCTCGCCTGAACGGGCAAAGGGTTCAAGGCTGTCCTGGATGGCGGAACCCCGCATGGATTCGCCGCGAAGGTCCACTGGGTTGAGTATGGGTTGGTAATCGGGTACCAGTTCACGTTCCCGCAAGACCTTCTGCAGGCTCGCCGAAAAGGGATACGGCGTCATGCCGGCTAGGTGGGCGTGATCGCCCAGTAGCGAGCCGAGGCCGCCGGACTGGGTAACCCAGGCGATGCGGCGGCAAGGCGCGGTACCGAGGAAATCGAAGAGCAGGGCGGTGGAAACCAGATCGTCGATGTCGTCCACGAGGATGGCGCCGTACTGAGCGCAGATGGCCTCGAACACCCTGGACGCCCCGGCGGCAGCGGCGGTATGGGTCGCGGCGAGTACGCTGCCTGTGTCCGTCCGGCCCGCCTTGACGAGCACTACCGGTTTTCCGGCCCGCAGGTTTGATTCCAGGGAGCGGATGAAAGCCCGACCATCCTTGACGCTTTCGAGGAAGGCCGCCGAAACCCAGGTCCCGGGATCGTCGGCAAAAAAGGCGAGCAGGTCCTCCGCGCTCAGATCGAGCTGGTTTCCCACCGAGACCAGGTAGCGCAGGCCCGCACCCTTGGCGGCGAAACTCCCATGCAGGGCCATCATGAGGGCCCCGCTCTGGGAGACGAAGGATATTCCCCCGACGCCGCACCTTCCCGCGAGGCGAGTCGCGATGAGCTTGCGGGAGAGGTTGGCAAAACCGGCGCAATTTGGCCCAAGGATCAGAATGGTGCCGCCATGGGACGTCACATGGGATGAGGAAAAGGCTTCCAGCTCTTTCTGAAAGGTGGCACCCTCCCCGCCCGCCTCGGCGAAGCCCGACGAGATGACGACGGCGGCCTTGATTCCCGAACGGACACAATCGGCCAGGACAGTCCCTACGCGGCTGCGATCGACAGTGATCATGGCCAAGTCGGGAACGAGGGGCAGCTCGTCGATGGACTTGTAACAGCGATGTCCGAAAACCGATTCGCGATTGGGATTGACGGCGAAAAGTTCTGTCTCCGAAGCAGCCAGGCTCATGAAAATCCCCGCCGGGTACAGTCCCGTCTCCGAGGCACCCACATGGACTATTCTGCGGGGATTCAGCAAGGCCTGGATGGCAGCGGATTTTCCCGTCATCTCAGCTCCGGTACGACAGGGCGACCAGTTGGTCCGCGAGGTCCAGCAGGTCGTAGCCCGTGCTGAAGTCGAGGCAGACGCCGGAGGCGTGCCGGATCTGTCTGACCCAGGCTGAGGGTATGGCGTCGATGCCGTGGAGGGTGCCTGCGAGGGAACAGACGAGACCGCAGATGGTGTCGGCGTCCCTGCCGAAGTTGGCGCTCCATAAAAGGCCGCGCCTAAAATCACCGCCTGTCAGTCTGAAAATCGCGTAGACCTGGGGTATCGCCTCGGCAGCGGTCGCGTGTTCGGGCGTCCAGAGTTTGGTGTGGAGATCTTCGAAGGCCACCTCGATGTCCGGCTTTTCATCGCAGATACGCATGGCGATACCCATGCTCCTGGCCATCCAGGAACCCTCGGGGAGAACCTTCAGACCAGCCTTGATTATCTCGTCCACCGTCCCGTCAGCCATGGCGACCGCAATGCTTGCGGCGATGGCCTGGGCCGCCCAGATGCCATCCTTGTCGTGGCTGATGCACGCGTCGATGGCCGCAATCTTGGCCGCGCCTTCGGGATCGCCGGCCCGGAAGATGCCCACCGGGCTGATCCGCATGGCCGCGCCGTCGTCGGTGTTGAAGACGTTGTACCGGCCTGATTCGGGGGGCGTCATGCCCCTGCCTATATTCTCTATCGCACCGTACAGGGGACGGCCGGCGCGTTTTTTCGCCCCACCCCTATCAAGTATGTATTTCTTCCAAGCCTTCAATACCGCGTCGTTATCGATTTTTCCGCCGTTGTCTATGAGACAGCAGGCGGTGAGTATGCCAAACTCCGTATCATCGGTGCTCTTGGCGTCGGCGTACATGTTGGCGATCACCCCGTATCTCGCCCGGTACTCCTGATTCCTTCCCGTGTCTCCCAGGGCATCTCCCACGCCGAGACCAGCCAGACAGCCACGCGCCTTGGACTCGTACAGTTCCCGTTTGGCCAAAAGTTCCTTTCTCGACATCATGGGTCAATTCCTTATGTCGACGACGCTGTCACGGACGACCAGCGTGCCGGGGTAGAGATGTTGTTCGGGCGCCTGGTCGGGCACTCCGATACGTTTCAGTAAAAGTTCCGCAGCCATAGCACCCATCCGCCCCCGGGGTTTGCGTATGGTAGTGAGCGCTGGCCAGGTGAGTGCGGCTGCAGGGATGTCGTCCATACCTATGACCGAGATGTCCTTACCCGGAACGACTCCCGCCGCTCTAAGGGAATTCTGCAGGGAAATGGCCAGAATGTCGTTACCGCAAAAGAAGGCGCTGATCCTCTCCCAGCGGTCCGGTACCGCCAAAATGTCGCGGGCCAATTTTTCACCACCCTCTGCAGACAGGTGGGCGGTAAAAACCAGGTCCGGATCTTCCGGTAGCCCCTTACCCTTGATGAAATCGTTATAGGCTGTAAGACGCCTGGACAGGAAACGTTCGCTGCCGGTCGCGCTCGTCACCAGGGCGATGCGCCGGTGTCCTGCGTCATAAAGGTATTGCAGGGCAAGAGTGGCACCCTGGTAAGTGGCCGATCCCACCGTATCCACCCGCAGGGTTTCGCTCCGTTCCCCGATAAGCACCGCGGGCATACCCGTTTCAAGAATGAGGTCGAGGTCGTCTGTGACGCTATTGATGATGAGGCCATCGAAGCGGCCTGTCCTGAACTGATTCAGGTAGGCGAGTTCTCGGTCCTCCCGCCAGTCGGTGTTGCCCACCACAACCGAGTAACCCTCCGGCTCCAGCCTGTCCTGCACCGCCCGGGCAATTTCCGACCAGAACGGATTGGCGATATCCGGCACTACCAGGAGCGCAAGGTAGCTGCGGGCGTTGCGCAAGCCCGCCGCCGCGATGTTGCGGGTATAACCGAGTTCCCTAATGGCGTCGTTGACCGCCTGTAGGGCCTTGGCGCTAACCGAGCCGCCCTTGTCCGACACCACCCGGGAGACGGTGCTCTTTGAAACCCCCGCGAGACGGGCGACTTCATGGATGTTGATCTTGGGCTTCATCATAATTTGGGAACGTTCCCAAAAATAGTGTAACACGGTTCGCTGATTTATGCAAGAAAAAAAACGGACATTCTACTTTACAGGGAACCGACTATCTACTCTACGGTGCACAATTGGCGTATTACATTTGAGTTTATTGATCAGGATGTAATTCTGGTAAACTACGAGGATTATCACTAGGAGTGATTAGCATGAATATAAGGAAACCTACACACCCTGGAGAGGTCTTACTTGAGGATGTCATTAAAGAATTGGAGATATCACTAACTGAAGCTGCACATAATCTAGGCGTATCCAGAAAGACACTCTCAGAGCTCGTACATGGAAAAAGTAATTTAACTCCAGAAATGGAGGTTAGGATTGCAAAGGCGACAGATACTTCGGCTGAGAGTTGGATGAATATGCAATTGAAATTGGATTTGAGGCGAGTGCGCCAAGACAAGAATATTAATACCATACCTTTTTAAAAACCATGTAGCATAGGGAAATATACTACCAACTGCTTTAATAAAACCATGAAGGAACAAATAATCCGAACAATACGGCACTGGTGATCCAGGCGAACCTGCTTGGAGCCTGTCGGGCTTATGATTGCGCCGATAAATAAAGGGCGCTGCCGGGGTTGATCCCGCAACAGCGCCCGTTCCGGTCATAATCCTGAAAGTTTCAGGTTCCCTTTAGGGCACAATCGCCACGATATCCAGGGTCGTCGCGTCTCCACTTGTGACGACGACATTTGGGTAACTGGTGCTATACACGACATCGGGATCAGCATTCAGGTCCACGACTATCAGGTCGTAGGTTCCGGCTTCCAGGAAGGCAAGCGTGTAGTGCCAGGTGCCCGCCTCATCCCCTTCGCCCTCCACCGCCTTGGCGCTGGTGACGGAATTGCCGAATACGACTCCGTCAGCATCGGCAGTCGCCTCGGTATCAAGATACGTGCCGTCCTTATAGGCGTAGACTGCGTAGCCTTCGGGGATCGAACCGGAGATCTGCCCGGCCTCGTTGTCAACCACGGCGCGCAGCACGGGCTTCATGCGATAGGTCGAACCCTGTCCCGACCCGCTGCCGCCAGTCACGATGAGGGACTTGCGCACGTCGAAGTCCACGGTGAGGGTAAGGGTTCCGGTGAGGGGAACATCGAAGGCGTTGACGATTTTCAGACTCTGCGAAGGGAGTGTGCAAGGTTTTCGTATATCAGGATTGGCGGTCTCGACGACTTCGACCGTCGGTTCAAGGAAGCGGATCTGGTTCACCTGGGTACCTGCGGTAAGGCTTACATTGCCCAGCAATGCCGCCGTGCCGCCTGTCAGGCTGAGCAGGTCGTATTCCTGTGTCGCATCGATGGGCACGCTGACCCAGGAACTGTCACTTTCCGAGGCCGTTCCTGATTCGTTGATTTCCAGGCCGCCGAATTTCACGAAGACACTCTGGATATCCACCGAGTCCACAGGTGCGTCGGTCAGGTTGAAGACTACGTTTGTCGTCTCACCGTCTGCCGGCAACAGGACATCGCAGCCCAAAACCATAAAGAGGGCCGTTACAGCCAATAAGATCATTGAAACGCGAAATTTCATAAAACCTCCATAAACCGTTGCAACACGGTTGATGTATTGGATACCCCGCCCGTACGTTTCCGGTTGCGGCTTCGGCGCATAATTTTTCCAATCAGGTCCGATTCGTCGCCCTGTGCTATACTGGCCTGAGTGAACGGGGAAACCGGCTTCGACGATCTTGCAGCAATCCACCGCGTACTCGCCGGAGACCAGGCAGCGTTCCGGTCCATAGTGGAGCGGTACGGGGAACGGGTCAGGCGTTTCTGCCGCGCCCGGCTGGGTTCGGAGGAGGAGGCGGAGGACACGGCCCAGGATATTTTTCTGAGGGTGTACCGGTCGCTGCGGACCTTTCGCCTGGGGCAGAGTTTTCCGGTCTGGCTATTTTCCATCGCCGCGAATAGGACAAGAACCAGGTTGTTGCGCTTTGCCACGGAGAAAGCCCGGATCAGCGCAGCCGAACGCGAAGCCGAAGCCGCGATCGCGGAAGATCCGGCGGATGAAGCCATACGCCGTCTGGAAGCAGCTGCCCTGCGCAAGGCGGTTGCCGCGCTTCCCACGGATCAAAGGGGACCTGTTGAACTATACTACTTCGCCGAACTGTCGATAGCCGAGACCGCGCACGTTTTGGGGCTGGGAGAGGAAGCGGTAAAATCCAGGCTTTTCCGTGCCCGCAAGCAGCTTCGCGAATTGCTGGAAAACCCGCAACCGCAGGCGCACCCGGGGGGTAACCAATAATGATGAATTGCACGAACGTCCGTACCCTGGTAAATGCCTGGGAAAATGGCCAAACCATCGGCGCTGCCGACCTTTCCGCCTTTCACGCCCACCTGGCGGAGTGTTCTGCTTGCGCGCGGCGCTTCGACAGGCTCCTGCCCCTGCTGATGCGGGACGCGGGAACGATACACGCTGCGGATACGGATACGATTTTTGCCGACAGCGTCATGGCGCGTATTGCTGCCCTGGAATCCGGGTCGGACCGAAAGTGCGCCCATCCATCCCCGTCCCCCACGTTCAGGCTTGTACGGATAGGCGTTGCCGCAGCAGCCCTACTCCTGGTGACCTTGGGGCTGGGTATCGGGCTCGGCTTCCGCAATGGAGACACCGTGAATGTCCGTTTCGTGCTGGACGCCCCGGAAGCCCATACGGTGGAGCTCGCGGCTAATTTCACCAACTGGGAAACCAGTGGATACTCGCTACAGCGGGTTTCTCCGGATGGTCCTTGGGAATTGAGGCTTAGCTTACAGAAAGGGGCGATTTATTCGTATAATTTTGTGATAGATGGCGAAGTATGGATTCCGGATCCGTCGATGCCGGAAAAAGTCGACGATGGTTTTGGCGGGGCGAGCAGCCTCCTTCGCCTTTAGGCTGGGATAAAAAGGAAGGACCATGGGATACCTGACCGCACTCATTAGGACAAGGCCTATCGGTATTGCCGCTTGTATATGCTTCCTTGCCCTCCCCCTTGTCCATCTCTCCGCGCAACATGCGGCGCAGGAAAAGAAGCAAGCCGTGACCCTGCAATCGGCCGAATGGGAGAGAAGCTTCGAACAACTATACACCGAAGCGCTTGCGGACAAGCCCCTTAAGCCGTCCCCTTTGGCTTTCAGGATCGCACTGGCTGCGGGTGGGCAACTCTGGGCAAGCTATGACCCAGCCGAAGCCGTAGGGCTTGCGGTCGAACTGGCCATGGATGCCGAAAAATCGCTGCGTTTCGGGGTTTCCGCCCAGGAAACACGGGCGGTACTGGGACAGCGGGAAGCTATCAAAAAAAGCAATAAGAATGAACCGGCCACCTTGAAGGAATTGGCCAAGGGCAGAAAATGGGACTCCGAGCGCAAGGTCAGGATGTCGGGCAAGGCCGGCAATCCTGCCGGTCCGGTCGGGAATAACGAAAAAAACAACCAGACCGACAGCCTCCCTCAGGATGGTCAAAATAACCAGACCGACAATCAGGGTGGGCAGGGTCCGGGCCAGAACGGAGCGCCCCACGTCATACAACCAGATGCGGATCCGCCCTCGTGATAATAACCCGAAGCAGACCCGCCCAGCACGCATCGGCTTTCCTCACTGGCTTCATCGCAATCCCGCTTATTGGGTTCCTTTGCCTGGCAACCCCCGCACAGGCCCAAAATCCTGCTACCGGAATGGCAAAAAAAACGATATCGGCCTGGTTCAGCGGGATGGAAGAATCCAGAAAATACGGCTCCATCAAAAACGAGGTGGAACTGCTCGCCTTGAATCTGGGATTTTCCGGCTTGGGTGAACCCCTGCTCGTGGACCGCCTTGTGGAGGGCTCGAAAAAGCGCATACCGGCGGACAAGCTGCTCGCGGCGCTGAAAGACGAAACCAGAAGGCTCCAGACCATAGCGCGCCTTTTGAACGAACGGGGGCTCTTCCCCGTGGAGAATGCTGACGGGCTCGCGGCGGAGGCCAGCCTGCTTTTCAGGGCAGGTCTGGAAGAGGGCGAATTCGCCGCTACCCTGGATGCCACCGCGGAACTGGCGGATCTGAAAACACCTTTGCCAAAAGTCCAGAGGGTACTGACCGCGCTATCAACCGCGCTTGCCATCAACGCGCGTTTCCCATTGGAAGCGGAGGATAGGAGAACACTGACTACAGCCCTGGTATCGAGCAGGATTCCCCGCGAACGCTTCGGCTCGATGGTCTCCCTGTTCGCACGGGCAAAGGCCTCCGGCATGGCTCAATCCCGCATCTGTTCCTTGGTAAGCGAGTATGCCTCTTCCGGGGCAACGCTGGAACGTATCGAACGCGAACTTGAACGGAGGATACGCACACCATGACCTACACACAGGGAGCTGCCAACCCAAGGCCTGCTTATACGATCTTTCTTATCTTAGTGTCCTTGTTTACGGCATCCGGGCTTTCCGGACTGGAAATTTCAGCTGCCGCAGGCCCAATATGGTCATCTGAATCGGGCCCCGCGCTCGAGGCGCGGGCTGCGGTAGGTGACGAATTCTTCGGCAAGGTTTTTTCCGCACGCTACGCGGGGGAAGGTTCGGCACTCTGGTATTTTGAGGATGCGACTCCAGGTACGACGACAACGGCTTCCGATGGTTTCTTCGGGGATGCCTTCGCCAGCGCCGAACTGTCCGCACTGACGGGTCCGGTCAGCAACCTGTTGAAATTATACGGTAACATAGAGAGTCCCTACCCCACGTCAAGCGTTCAGGCCGCCATCGATAGCGTGCCCCTCTATTCTGCCGGATCTGGTCTTGCGTTCGTATTCAATAGCTTCGATTTTTCAGTCTCCTTCGAGCCCCGTCTTTCCTGGCAATCCGGCGAAAATGGATGGACCGAACTGGGAGCGGAGCTGGGCGCATCTTTCCTGGCAGTCGAATTCCTGATCAAACCGGGTGTGGATCTGGCCTGGATGAAAGGGGAAGACGGTAGCGAAAGCTTACGAGTGAGACCGGGTCTGGGGTTTTCCTGGTACCCGGGCTTCCCTTTCTCGGTATCCGCGGATTCGGGCCTCACGAGAACCTGGTTGCCCGACGGTACCACATCCGATGAGTTGCCGTTCAGGACCTCCTTTTACGCCGCCCTCGGTACTTCGATCCTGGTAAAGGCCGCTGTGGAGTTGGGTATCGCCTTGCCCGATGCTGAAGTGGTTTCGGCTATCGGTTCCACCGAGGTTTCCTTCACCCTTGGCCGGTTTGGCAGGGTTGGTGCGGGAGACGGAGAATCGACCTGGTCAGGGGAACTGAGGCTGCCCTGCCATTTTTCCTGGGATCTGGATGATGGTTGGTCCGCAGGTGTCGGATTGGAAGTCGCCTTCGATTGATCCGAGCCTAGCCCAGCATTCTGCGTCCAAGCCCGATGGCTCCTTCGCCCTTCATCAGATGGGCGTGGTACTCTAGACTTCGTCGTCTATCCAGGCAAAGGCACTGAACAACCAACCCACCTTTCCGGCGACATCGACCTTCAGCCAAACACCTTTGCCTACATCCGGAATGGTCTCCCAACGGGCGGACTGTGCAAGGACCTTGAACTCGGTACCTTTGGCGATCTTGAACAGTACATTTGATTTCAGACCAAACCCATCGCGTACCCGGACATTGTCATCCAGACTTCTTGAGTACCACTCGGTGGGAATCACATCGCGGACACCAGCCTGGACGAGCATTTTGTCGATTTCGGGGGTGGGAGCGACCGTCAGCAAGTTGGCAACCCAGTAACGATCGTTCCTGCCACTGGCCAGCACCGGATCACGGTTGAGATCGTATTTGTCCCTGATCAGCATCCTGAGCCACTCGATCTTTCCTGCTTTCACTATTTCACCGATAGGCGTCGGCCCACTCGACTCCCAGTAACGCGTCGGGACGTAGGCCAGCTCGGGATCGATGGCCAGAGCCTTCTGGAACGTGGACAAATCATCGGCCTGCAGCATGGCGACGAGGGGGTTGCGGACAATACCGTAGTCCCATTTGCCATGGAGCGCCAGTTTGAGGAACTTCAGATCAGCAAGCAACTCGTCTTTATCGTGCTTGTAGATCAAAGGCAGGATCTCGAGGACCCTGCTCACCGCTCCATCCTGGGTAGCGTTGTAGCCCCCTGTTTCCAGCTCATCCGCCTTTACATGGCGTTCAACAATAGCCACAATCCTGTCATAATCGGC
>Ga0172379_10003128_pt1 | contig 27134 bp, 19 predicted proteins | sample GrowelOW334metaG_FD_119756 | JGI IMG/M metagenome (GOLD analysis project Ga0172379, IMG submission 119756) | Groundwater microbial communities from an aquifer near a municipal landfill in Southern Ontario, Canada - Groundwater well OW334 metaG | ecosystem: Environmental > Aquatic > Deep...
TTATCGGTTTTCCCCTGCCTTTCATAGATTTCAGCTAAATTTGCGAATGCATCTCTAAGAATAAACTTTATTGATGATTTTTCACCGATTACAACGCTCTTTTCAAAATTTTCTTGTGCCTCAACAAGGTTATTTCCTAACAAAAATGTTTGACCTAATCCCTTATAAGCGCGGGCTATCCTCATAGGAATATTTTCGCTAATCGCAATTTTTAACATTTGGGTGAAGTAAATTTTTGCGTTCTTCCAATCCTTTATATCCAAATAAAAATTGCCTAATCCTTGGTATGCCAAAGCTGTACCAATAGTGTCATTACCGGCTTGATAAATATCTAAGGATTTCTTCAAATAAAATAACGCAGAATCTTTGTTGACAGGACTAAAAGCCGTTCCTAAACAATTGTAAACATAGCCGATAGTCTGTACAAGTTTTGAAGCATTAGCATACGGCAGACTTTCTCTATAATATTCAATAGCTTTTTCATTTTGAGCTGTTTCATTAAAAACTAAACCAATGTTACAGAGACATCGCGCTACTCCATTATTATTCTTTTCTTCCTTTTGCAATTCCAAAGAACGGAGATAATGATCCAGCGCTTTATCATATAATGACCAATTGTAAAAAACCGTTCCTAGATTATTGTAGGTTGTCGCACGATGCATTTTATTCGGAAGTTTATTCCTGATTACCAGGGCTTTTTCAAAGTAATAAACAGCGCTGTCGTAATTGGATATAAGCCAATAAACATATCCGGTAAAATTGAGTGAAGACCCCAAGCCTACTGAATCATTTGACGCAGTTCGAATTACAATGGATCGCTTTAATGCAACTATCGCTTCTTCCCTTTTCTTTAAATCGAAATAAGTACTCCCGATATTATAATAAGCATCTCCTAAAGCGTATTGGTCATTCAGCTGTTCGCTGACTTTAACAGCCTCAGAATATTTTCCCAAGGCTTCATCAAACCGACCTTTTGAATAGAAATAATTTCCTTTTAGAGAAATGGATTTAGTTATTCCCTTTTTATAATCTATTTGTTTTGAAATCTTGTAGAGCGAATCGACTAATTGAAGATACCCGTTTGCATCAACGGGAGTTTGTTCTACTACTTTTAGAAATGTTTCAGCATATTTTTTTTGATCCGGTTTCTTTGTTTTTTCGCATCCGAAGAAAGGAATGATCAACAAAAATAAAGTGAAATTAATTAAGTAAAATTTAAACGTCTGTTTTATTAACAATTTATAAAGCATTAAAAGTTATGGATTTGCATTTGTATTGTAATATTAAATAATATGACCGTGTATTAAATTAATCAAACCGAAGGGAATATTCTCAAAGAATTTAACGATAAGAGGATTTTTTTGATCCTAAAGATTTAAACAGCATGAGAAAAGCACTAAAAAATTACGAATCTTTCTCCCATCCCATTTATGATTAGATACTTAAGAAAGATATTTTCACTATTTCCCAACGAAGTGATGTTTGTTTTGGGCTGATGAATTTTTGCATCAATAAAAAAAAGGATATTATTTTTTCCATTTCCCTCCATAGACTATTTTTACACTGCTACTATGTGAAGTTCTTTATTTGATTTTACTCAATAATTTTCTATTAACTAAAAACAAGGTTATATGGGAAGAATTACATGGTTAAAATTATCTCTTTCCTTCTGGTAATAAATATTTGTCTATACGGACAATATTTTAATAAATCACATTTTGATTTACCCACATGGCAACTTTTGTCAAAACCATCTCAGGAAAATTTCTACTTTGCACATATAATAAATGGAAACAAAATTTTTATATGCGGCAATTCTATTTACAAACTTCAAAACAATAAACTTATCCCTATTGATGAAGCACAGTTCATTAACACAGTCGATTTAATAAAATTTTTTAGTGAAAATAATTTCTGGTGCGTAAAATCGAAAAGCACTTTTGGTACAGAACTTCTTCATTTCAAAAAAAATAATTGGGGAATTATTAGTCATCCATTAGCCAATAAAATTAGTGCCTTCGATATTGACGAAAACGGCGTTGGCTGGTATGGCGGTTATAAAGAAATTGCTTTTTTCAACGGGGAGCGTTGGAAGTTCATTCCATACCCTAATAATTATAGTACAATAAAAACACTAAAGGGGAATAAAGAAAATAAAGTTTGGGTATTAACCATCGATAAAAAATTATTTTATTTCAATGGCAAGTCATGGTGGGAAGAGTTAAAAAATAAATCCATAAATTTTATTTTCTTTCAAAACATTAATTCCGGCTATGCTTTAGCGGGAGGTTCACTTTACAAGTATGAAAATGCAGGATGGATGTTACATTCTTCTTCACCTTTACTCAAAGATATTTTCAAACTGTCTATTCTTTCTGATCAGGAAATTTGGGGAATTGGTAATCCATGTAAAATCGTTTCTTTCAGAAATGGTAAATGGGAAGAAATTATTTCTCCAACTTCGGAAAGTTTAATTGATTTAAAAATGTATTCTTCATCTGAAGGCATCATCGTAGGTTACAATGGAACCATTATTAGATACACAAAAGAGATAATCCGTTCTAAGAAAATTCCAAAATTCGATTTTTACATTCATAGAATGTTGAATATAGAAACCGAAACCAACAACGAGTACGGTGTTTCAATTGAAGATTTTAATAATGACGGACTGAAAGATATTTACGCAGTGTGTATTTCTGAACCCAACAGATTGTTTATCAATAAATCCTCTTTCAATAAAAACAAACTGAGTTCTTTAGCATTTGATGATGAGTCAACTTTAAGAAATATTAACGGATTAACCGGATATCGCAATAGTATTTCAATAAACACAACTCATATTGGCTTAGGGATTGCTGATGTGAATAATGATGGAAACCAGGATATTTATTTAACCAATCTTTCCGGAAAGAATTTACTTTACCTCAATGACGGCAAAGGATATTTTAGAAATGTTTCTGATCAGTCAAATCGCGCCACTGATATAAATGGTAGATGGAATTCAGCAATCTTTGGTGATGTGAATAACGACGGATATATCGATTTATTTGTAACAAATGAAGAAAGTTCAAACAGACTCTATTTAAATGACGGTAATGGATATTTTAACGATATAACAACTTCATCAGGCTTATTATCTGAAGGCGGCGGGATGGGAGCTGTGTTTGGCGATTACAACAATGATGGGAAATTGGATTTGTTCGTGGCTAACTGGTCTAAGAAAAATTTGTTATATAAAAATGTTTCGGAAAATAAATCTAAAGTCAAATTTGTAGAAATTGCTTCTAAAGCAGGAGTAACCGGTGAGATATATACAAAAAGTAACGCTGCTGTTTTTGCTGATTATGATAACGATGGTAAATTAGATTTGTTTGTGACAAATAGAAAAGCATCAAACGAATTATATAAAAATATTGGCAATGACAAATTCCAAAATGTTACGAAAGACGTTATTGGGTTGGATTCACTTTTAAGTTATGGAGCTATGTTCGCTGATTTTGATCAGGATGGATTTCAGGATTTAGTTGTCGCCAATATTGGCAAAATAACTTTATATAAAAATATTGAGAGTAAAAAATTTGAACTCGTAGATATTCCTCAAAATTATTTAATTGATGCTTACATGACCGGTTCAGCTTTCGGTGATATTGATAATGATGGCGATTTGGATTTTTATGTTGCCAATTATATTAATGGAGAAAGCAAACTTTATGTTAACAAACTTAATAAAAATAATTTCCTCTCGGTTAAGCTGATAGGTTCATCAAGTAATAGGGATGCTATTGGTGCTAAACTCTGGCTTTATAAAAGCAATCACATTAATGAAAAAAACTTTTTAATCGGTTATAGAGAAATAAACAGCGGTTCAGGATATATGTCTTCCAATTCAAAAGAAGTTCATTTTGGAGTTGGTGAAAATTTATTTCTGGATTTGGTTGTTTACTTCCCTAAATCAAATATTAAAAAGATACTTAAAAATATAAAGCAGGGAAGTTTTTTAATAATTCACGAAGAAAATCTCCCGAATGAAATTTCTGCTTCAATATTTCGATTAACAAAACGATTTTTATTTGATCCTGAATTAAAAAAAGAAGTTCTAAAATTTATTTTTGTTTTTGTTTTGATTTTGGTTTCATCCTTTTGGGGAAATAAAAGATATAAATGGATTTTCCGAAATCAATTGGGTTATTATGCTCCATTAATAAGTATATATCTGATATGGATTTATTTTTTTGTATATGATAAGATTCTGCTGAATTTATTGTTGCCTTTGTTTTTTGTTTTTGTTTATTTGATTGTTGTTCACTTAATTTATGACAGAGTTATTCTTGCTGCCCGGTTTAGGAACGAACAAGAAGCTGAAAGAAAAAGAATCGCTAGGGATTTGCACGATGATCTTGCAGCCACTATCAGCAGTACATCAATATATACCGATATTCTTTTGACAACTCTTAAACATCAATCAAATCAATCTAATTTACTTTTGAATAAAATTAAGTCTTTACTTGCCGATGCTACTAATGCTGTTTCCGATTTAATCTGGTCAACATCTTCTGCTTATGATAATCTTCAGGATTTGATTACTAAAATTAATAGTATGACTTCAGATATTTGCAAGACAGCAAATATAAGTTTTTCTTTTTTTCAAGATGAAGAAATTGAAAACCTACCGGTTCGTGAAAATGTACGTAAAAATATTTATCTGATATTTAAAGAAGCATTAAATAATTCATTAAAACATTCAAACCCGACTAAAATTATTTTGAGAGCAAAGAAAGAAAATGATAATTTAGTGTTGTCTTTAGATGATAATGGCTGTGGCTTTGAAGATATAATTATAGCAAATGATGAACAGAGTAAAAGACATCATGGGAATGGATTAGGTAATATGATTTGCCGAGCAAAAGATATAAACGGTGAATTAACAATTAATTCCCGGTTAAATATCGGAACAACTGTCACTCTGAAAATAAAAATGATGCATTTACATCATTGATAAATTAACTCAAATAACAAATATTTGAACAAAAAAATTTATACAGCAATGAGTATTAAAATCGCAATCGTTGAAGATCATAATGAATATAGAGAAAGCATAGCATTCATTTTTAATAACACTGAAGGATTTGAATGTACAGCAAAGTTTAGTTCTATGGAAGAAGCTTTGTCCGAACTTCCGAAAGCAGATGTTTTTCTGTTGGACATTAATCTTCCCGGTATTTCAGGTATAGAAGGAATTGGTAAGATTAAACAAAAGAGTCCTACTGCAAAAATTTTGATGCTTACCGTGCAGGAAGATAACAATACCATTTTTAACGCAATACTTTCAGGAGCCGATGGATATTTGCTGAAAAAGACTTCGCCTATTCGAATTCTGCAGGCTGTAGAAGATGTCTATGCTGGCGGTTATCCTATGACACCAATAACAGCCAGGCAAATACTCGATTTTTTTAAGAAAAATTTTTCTGTAACAAAAGAAGATGAAAAACTTACCGAAAGAGAAAAAGAAGTTCTTTCATTAATAGTACAAGGACGAACAAACGACGAAATATCCGAAAAACTATTTATTAGTTTAATCACTGTTAGAAACCATATCGCACATATCTACGAAAAACTTCATGTCCATTCAAAAGCACAGGCAGTTGCAAAAGCCATCCGCGAAAGAATAGTCTGAATAACAATCGGATCCAAAAACTAAAAAATGATGTAATTGCATCATTTATTTTGAAACGCGGCTGCCCCATATTTATAATAAAAAAAAGGAGATTTATCATGAAGAAGATAGTCCTATTTCTTTTGTTAATCGCAAATTTTTCGTTTTCCCAGTGGACAAAACTTACATCGAGTTTCTCATATGATATATATGCTGTTGATTTTGCAAATGAATTTGTAGGATACGCTGCAGGGCACAATGGAGCAATATTAAAAACGACAGACGGAGGTAGTTCATGGAATTTACTTAATTCCGGAACATTAAATACGCTTTACTGTATTCAATTTTTTGATCAATACACCGGTATTGCTGCCGGTTATAATGGAATAATAATTCAAACTACCGATGGTGGAAATAATTGGCAATCGATTACTTCTCCAACTAATGAAACGATAATTGCATTAAGTTTTGATGGGCTTAATTCGGGCTTTGCTCTTGCTCAATTTAGTTCGGTGTATAAAAGAAATAATACTCAATGGGATAAAATCGCTTTACCCGTCCCTTCAAATTTCTTTTTGACTAATATTTCATTTTCTCCTCAATTCACTAATATTGATAAACGATTTGGTATAATTGTTGGCGACCAAGGGATCATCCTCAAGAGTTTTGACAACGGCGCTACCTGGAGTGTACATAATCAATTTTTAACCGGTACTTTACTTGCTTCTGCAGTTGTTGATACTTTAAATACTTTTATTGGTGGAACGCCAATCTTTATTTATAAGTCATCAGACAAAGGCAATAATTGGCAATCTCAAACTAAACCTGGCTATCATCTAATAAGTAATTTCTCTTTTATCACCGATCAAATAGGAATGGCTAGTTGTTATGATGGGTTTATCTATGAAACTACCAACAACGGTGGTAACTGGATTGAGACCAGTTTAGGTGCATTAAATTTCTACGATATTGATTATGTAACAAAAAATTGCGCTTTTGCTGTAGGGGGAAGCGGAAGTATTTATAAATATTCAAATGGAACTCAGTCTGCGACAATTACAGTTACTGCCCCTAACGGTGGTGAAAATGTCACTGTTGGTTCTACGGCAACAATTAACTGGACAAGTTCAAATGTTTCAAATGTTAAGATCGAATATACTACAAACAACGGAAGCACTTGGCTCACTATTATCAGTTCTTATCCCGCCTCACTTGGAAGTTATATGGTAACTATATCCAACACACCCTCAACACAATGCAAAATTAAAATATCAGATGCAAGTAACGCTTCAATAAATGATATGAGTGACAATGTTTTTACCATTAGCACCGGGACAAGTTCGGGAGGTTTGATAGCTTACTATCCATTTAATGGAAACGCAAATGATGAAAGTGGAAACGGAAGAAACGGAGTTAACTATGGTGCTACGTTAACAACCGATAGATTTGGAAATCCGGATAAGGCATATCAATTCAATGGAACAAGCGATTATATTGATATTCCGGGGACAAATAATCTTCATCTTAATTCCGGTGGGCTAACCTTAGCTGCGTGGATTAATTTTACTGAATCAAATGAAATCCACGCAATAGTCAGCAAACATATTGCCGGATATGGAAATGGTTATTACATAATGGTGAGACCGGCAACAAAAATTGAATTTTTAGTCGATAGTGAATATGGTCTCCGGTCAAATGATTCATATAATGATGGAGCTTGGCATTTTGTCGTTGGAACATTTGACGGTTCAATGATGAAGATATATATAGACGGTGAATTAAAATCATCCCAAACTAAAACTTACTCATCTCTGAATGATTCAACTATTACTATCGGGAAACATCATGCAGGTGTTGCTACAGATTTCTTTAACGGAAAAATTGATGAGATAAGATTATTTGATAAAGCAATAAGTGAAGCTGAAGTTTTACAACTTTTTAATGACGGGATAAATCTTAATCAAGGATTGGTGGCTCATTACCCTTTTAACGGAAACGCAAACGATGAAAGCGGCAATAACAGGAATGGCATCAATTACGGCTCTACTTTAACAACAGATAGATTTGGAAACGCTAATAGCGCTTATACTTTTAATGGAACAAGTAATTATATAGACATTCCCGGTACAAACAACTTACATTTGAATTCCGGCGGATTTACTTTAGCCGCATGGATAAATTTTACCGAATCAAACGAAATGCATGCAATTATAGGAAAGCATATTTCAGGTTACGGAAACGGTTATTATTTAATGATTAGACCCGCAACAAATGTTGAGTTTTATACCGATAGTGAATACGGGCTTCGCTCTTCTGATGCCATCAACGATGGCAACTGGCATTTCCTTGCCGGTGTTTATAACGGTTTAACAATGAAATTATATGTTGATGGAATGATGAAAGCGACGCAACCTAAATCATATACAAATCTGAATGACTCAACTTTAATGATCGGTAAACATCATACAGGCGCTGCGGCGGATTTCTTCAATGGGAAAATTGACGACATAAGTATTTACAATAGACCGTTAACCGACCTAGAAATTTTAGCTTTGAATAATGAAAATCCGGTAAGAATAAAAGATGAAAAATCAAAAACCCCAAACTCATTTTCACTTGAACAGAATTATCCAAACCCGTTCAATCCTAATACGAAGATAAGCTATACAGTACCGAACGAAAGCCATGTTAAATTATCGGTATTCAATTTACTAGGTGAGTTAGTATCAATGCCGGTAAACGAAATAAAGCAAACGGGCAATTATACTATTGATTTTAATGCTGGAAACCTTAACTCGGGTATCTATTTTTATAGAATTGAAACATCCGGATTTATACAAGCAAAAAAAATGATTTTGCTCAAATAATCGTGATTGATTTTTAATTCTGCTTCAAAGCCGGAACAAAATTTTCGGCTTTTTTTTGTTATGGGATCAGATCAAATAAAAAATCTATTCTCCCATAACTTTCACGATCAATCTTTTTCTTCGTTGACCATCAAACTCCGCATAATAAATTTGCTGCCAGGGACCGAAATCAAGCTTACCATTTGTAACCGGTACAATAACTTCGTGATGAACCAATAAACTCTTTAAGTGGGCGTCGCCGTTATCTTCACCAGTTCTATGATGCAGATAATTTTGATTGAAAGGTGCAAGTTTTTCAAGCCATGAATCAATATCTTGAATAAGTCCATTCTCGGCATCATTCACATAAACACCGGCGGTAATGTGCATAGCAGAAACGAGAATCATCCCTTCTTTAATTCCACTTTTGTGTAAAATAGTTTCAACATCACTTGTAATGTTGATGTATTCGCGTTTCTTTTTTGTGTTGAACCAAAGATACTCGGTATAAGTTTTCATGTTGTAGATTACGCTGCTCTGAATTTTAATAAAAATGCTTTAATAAATTTATTTAAATCGCCATTCATTACTCCCTGTGTGTCGGAAGTTTCAACATCTGTCCGGTGATCTTTCACCATATTATACGGATGAAAAACGTACGAACGGATTTGACTTCCCCACTCAATTTTCATTTTTGTTTTTTCAATTTCATCAAGTTCAGCTTCTTGTTTTTCAACTTCTTTTTGATAGAGTTTTGATTTAAGAAGTTTCATCGCATTCATTTTATTTTGAGTTTGCGAACGTTCGCTTTGGCAAGCAGCCACAGTGTTGGTTGGAACGTGAGTTATTCGCACGGCTGTTTCAACTTTGTTAACGTTCTGTCCCCCTTTACCTCCGGAACGGTAAGTATCAATTCGTAAGTCTGCAGGATTAATTTCAATTTCAATTGTGTCATCAATTTCGGGAAAAACAAAAACAGAAGCGAAAGAAGTATGCCGCCTTTTATTTGCATCGAAGGGAGAAATTCTTACTAACCGATGGACGCCGTTTTCAGCTTTGAGATAGCCATAAGCATATTCGCCGGTAACTTCAATTGTTGCGCTTTTGATACCGGCGCCATCTCCATCTAGAACATCAAGCAAAGTCATCTTAAAATTATTTTGCTCACCGTACCGGAAATACATACGCATGAGCATATCAGCCCAATCTTGTGCTTCTGTTCCGCCCGCACCGGAATGGATATTAAGAATACAATTCCTATTGTCATCCTTCCCACTCAGCATACTTTTGAATTCGACTTCTTCAGTTGCTTTGAGTAGTTCATCTAATTCTTTTTGAATTTCGGAAGCAAAAGAATCATCTTCTTCAGCAGCGGCAAGTTCAATTAAATCATTTAAGTTGATTGCTTTTTTTTCGAGATTGCTCCAAAGGTCAGTCCAATCTTGCAGAATTTTTAATTGCTGTAAAATTTTTTGTGCGTTTTTTTGGTCATCCCAAAAGTTTTTACCTTCAGTCTTAGCTTTTAGTTCCGATACGAGTATTTCATTTTTATCTAAGTCAAAGATAACCTCGTAAATTGTCGATTCGTTTTCTGTAGTCGGCTAATGTTTTTAGTTCATCGTTGTACATTTAAATTTCCTTATTTTTCTCTAACGTATAATTTTGAGGTTCAATTGATTAGTGTTATCAATCCTCAACAATTCCTAATAATTAAACTTCAATTTCCATCCTCAACAAAGCTGCTGCAAGAGTTTTTCCTTGAGCATCAAGTTTAAGAGAAACCGTACCGCCACCGCCAAGTGTGTTGTGCAAAATAAAATTGAGAGCTTTTAAATTTGGAAGTTCATAACGCTCAACTTCACCGAAACAAATTCCGGTGAAATGCTTTTTTACTTTTTCGGCAGTTAAATATTTTTGAATGATTTCAAATCCTTTGTTGTCATAAGCGATAATTCCGACATTAGCGGCATCGCCTTTGTCTCCGCTTCTACCATGTGCGATATCTATTAATTTTATTTTCATAAACTTATCTTCTCCTTAGTTTTTCTTTGCAATTAAATTTCCAACATTTCAACTTTAGGTTCAACTAATTTTTTAGGAAGTAACGCAGGCCAATACGCAACCACTTCGTTCGGTTTTGGTCTTCCTCCGGCAAAGCCCGTAACACTCGGTGGACCGGTTAAAATAAGCGGCGCTATTTCTTTACCAAATCTTTCAACCGAATTATAATCATGTGAACGGACAGAAATACGCAACTGAATTTCATTAATTAAATCTTCATCAAGTTCCGGTGCAAGAGGTCCGTGGCAAGAATTATAACCAACAAATTCACTTCTGATTTCATCAAAAGAAAGATTTAAAAGTTCCAACCTTTTCCTCAAAATTTGATCGGCAGCTTTAGCCTTTGTTAAGGCTTTCGGCCATGAATAAGTTAAACTTCCGGATGCGGAAAATCCATCAGCATAAGAGCATGAGACTTTGTAAAATTCTGTTTCCGGTTTTCCGGTAATTCCAAATACCCGAACGCGGTTTTCACCGCTTTGTTTTAATTTGATTGAAGAAAAATCTGCGACACAATCGGGAGTAATATATTCTTCAGGATTTCCAATTTCATAAAGCAATTGTTCACTTACTGTTTCAACCGTAACTTTTCCGCCGAGTGATTCATGTTTTGTAATGATAAATTCTCCGGTGGGAAAAGCCTCACAAATTGGAAAACCGATTTCCGCAAAATTCGGAACTGATTCCCAATCGCCTAAAAAATTTCCTCCGGTTGATTGCGCACCGCATTCTAAAATATGTCCGGCAATTGTACCGGCTGAAAGGAGATTATACTCGTTTTGCTTCCAACCAAATTCATAAATCATCGGAGCTAAAGTCAATCCGGTATCAGTTGTTCTTCCGGTAATGACGACATCAGCACCATTTTTTAGTGCTTCAACAATTGGAAAAGCCCCAAAATAAACGTTGGCACTCAATAATCTCTCTTTCACCGTAAGAATTGATTCACCGGTTTCCATATTTTTTAGTTCGGAACCGTTTGCCAACATTTCATCAATTTTATCTTGAATATTATCACCAAGAACGATTCCGATCTTTAATCCTTTAATTCCCAAAGATTCAGCAACTTTAAGAACTGCTTTCCCACACGAGATCGGATTAACTCCACCGCCGTTTGTAATTATTTTAATTTTCTTTTCTTTACAAATAGGAAGAATCCTTTTCATCAGTTCTGGAATATCTTTGGCATATCCGAGCTCAGGATTTTTATTTTTTTGTTTTTGAAGGATCGACATGGTCACTTCGGCAAGATAATCCATAACCAGGTAATCGATGTCCCCTTTTGTAACTTGATAAAATGGAGCTTCGATAAGATCGCCCCAAAACCCCTGACCTGATGCAATTCTGATTTTATCTTTCATGACATATCTTTTATTTTGTTGAGAATTTCATTTTTAATCTTAACCAAATCTAACTCATTTTCGAAATCGAACCAATGAATCCGTTCATCTTTCCGAAACCAAGTTAACTGTCTTTTGGCATATCTTCGTGTATTTCTTTTTATTAACGAGATGGCTGTCTCAAGTGAAACTTCATTTTTTAAGTAAGCGATAATTTCTTTATATCCAACTGAGTTTAAAGAATTTAAAGTTTCACTATATCCTTTTGCTAAAATCGATTTAACCTCTTCCACCAGACCGTTTTTAATCATTTCATCGACTCGCGATTCAATTCTTTTATAAAGAATTTCCCGTTTCCAATTTAATCCGAACTGAAGAAAATTATAGTTCGTCCGTTGACGATTTTGTTTAGCGTGAAAATCTGTTATTGATTTTCCTGTAAGATAGAAAACTTCCAATGCTCTGATTACACGTTTCCAATTCTGCGGGAGCATCGTTTTCGCAGCATTTGAATCCACTTTTTCTAACTCATGATAAAGATAATCATTCCCAAATTTTTCTTTTTTAGAAAACAATTCTTCTCTTATTTCATCATCCGATTCGAGATCAACTATTCCATCAATCAAGGCTCTTACATACAAGCCGGAACCTCCGGTAACAATCGGTATCACTTTATTTTTAATGATGTTATCTATTTTTACCAGAGCTTGCTTCTCAAATGAACTTACATCAAAATTTTCATCCAATTCTAACGTATCGATAAAAGAATGTGGAATTTCTTTCAGTTCAAATTTGGAAGGTTTTGCGGTTCCAATGTCAATATATTTATAAACCTGTCGGCTGTCTGCAGAAATAATTTCAGACTTTAACTTCTTGGCAATACTGATCGATAAGTTTGATTTACCGGAGCAAGTTGGCCCGACAATTACGACTATTAACTTTCCCAACCTTCTCGTCCTATTAAAGGTACAAATGTAAATGATGGGATTTCTTTTTGGTTAAAAATATTTTCTTCTACTTTTGTGATAACTGTTAAAATCTGCGAACTTCTATCTCCAACAGGAATGACCAAATTACTGCCAACGACTAATTGTTTTTTTAATGAATTCGGAATGGATGGCGAACCGGCTGTAACAATAATCCCGTCGTAAGGTGCAAATTCTTCCCATCCGATTGTCCCGTCACCAAATTTCAGTAAAGCGTGAATACCCTTTTCATCAAACAACGCACGTGTTCTGGCATAGATGTCAAACTGTCTTTCAATACTAAAAACTTTCATCCCCATTTCAACTAAAATTGCTGCTTGATAGCCGGAACCGGTTCCAATTTCTAAAACTTTTGCCCCTTTTTGCAATTTTAATTCCTGCGTCATAAAAGCCACGGTAAAAGGTTGAGAAATAGTCTGACCAAATCCAATTGGTAAAGCCACATCACGGTATGCATGGGATTCAAGAGCCTTTGGCAAAAATAAATGACGTTCAACACGAAGAAACGCATCCAAAACCAGATTATCAGTAATTTTTCGCTCTTTTAATTTTTCAACTAATTCTTTTCGTTCTGATTCAAACATAAATATTTTTTATAATGATAAATTAAAATATAGATAATTCGCTAATTATTTCTATTTTTCTAAGTAAATAGTATTCAAAGGAGAAAGATTCATGCTTGACAGTGCTTTAGGCCCGCTAATAATTATGGTAATGCGTATATGCGATGTTACGATCGGAACTTTTCGTACCATTTTAGTTGTGCAAGGAAGAAGATATTTGGCAGGCTTAGCCGGATTTTTTGAAGTATTGATTTGGGTTTTTGCAATCAGAATTATTTTTCAGCACTTAGATAACATTGGTAATTTATTCGGATATGCCGTCGGGTTTAGTTTGGGAAATGTTCTTGGAATTACGCTTGAACAAAAAGTGGGACTCGGTTATTTGCAAGTAACTATCATTTCCAAATTTCTTACCGACAAAATAGTTTATGCATTGCGAAGATCAAAAATTGGAGCGACTATAATTCCGGGAGAAGGAGGTACTGGCGGAGTTGCCATAATTGTTTGTGTCGTTCCCAGAAAATTAAGGAAACAAACAATTCTGATTGTTGAATCGATTGATAAGGAAGCTTTTATAACCGTGCAGTCTTCTATACCTTACAGAGGATTTATCCACGGTTCGAGGAAGTGATATAGCTAACATTAATAGTATAAAGATTTTAGTATTATCAATCGTTAATTTTTGTATTATATTATCGATAATGAAATATAAAAAGAGGTGTTTCTATGCAGCAACTTTTAATTATTGGTGCTTTGATAATTTTGGGCAGTTTAGTTTTAACTTTCAACAGGTCAACGCAGAATGTTAATGCTAACAATCTCTTTAATATAGCTTTAATTGACGCAACGGCATCTGCTCAATCTTTAATTGAAGGAATTCAAACCAAAGCTTTTGACGAAAAAACTGTTTCAACAAACGTTTCATCTGCAAGCGAATTAACGACAACAGGATCGTTAGGACCCGACGTAGGCGAAACGGTAACAACGCAGTTTGATGATATTGATGATTATAAAAACTATACTGAAATAGACAGTTTTAAGCAATTTGGTGCATTTTCTTTATCAGTAGAAGTAAATTATGTACAAAAATATTCACCTGAAACAGTATCAAGCACCCCAACTTTTCTAAAAAAAGTTGATGTTACAGTCACTAATCCTTTTTTAGTACATTCTTTAACTCTTTCACGAATTATAAGTTACTAATATGAGCCAGATACTTGATATTCTCGGTTCCTTTATTACCGGCGCAACAATAATTTTGGTTATTATGAATCTAAATTTTCAAATAACTACATCGCAAAGAGAAAATTTCTTCAGCTCAATTTCTCAAACCGAAGTTGTTAATTTCGCAAATATAATTGAAAATGATATTTACAAAATTGGTTACCGGACTTCTACGGCTAACATTATTACTACTGCTGATTCCATTGCTATTCAATTTTATGCAGATATTGACAACGACACAACGGCCGAACAAGTTTATTACAATTTAGGAACTGCTTCTGAACTTTCCGGTACAACTAACCCGAGTGACCGACCAGTTTATAGAAAGGTTGGCACAGGAAATTCAAATTTAATCGGAACAGCGTATTCGATGCAAATTTCATATTACGATTCTATAGGAAATCAATTGCAATATTCCTCTTTAAGTAGTCAGTCTACAAGAAATAGAATAAAAAAAATCGGTATTGATTATGTTTTTGAATCTCCATACCCCGTTGATGGAAAATATCAGCGCGTTCAATGGAAAAAATTTATTAACCCAAGAAATTTAAACTAGAGGTTATCATGGGAAGAAGTGTATTAATTTATGTAATGGGAACTTTCATAATTTTATCCGTTGCATTGCTAAATGCGAACAAAACTGTTGATACTGCCGGTTCGCTATCTGTCCATTATATGAGCGATGCTCGAGCGAGAAATATTTGCAATAGTATGACAAGCATCCTGCTCTCTAGAATTGCTGATAGCACGGCATTGAGAATTGAAACACCGGAGACTACCACATTTATGGGAGGAACCGTTACTTATCAAGTTAATTCTGTTAATTCGATTGGAGATGTTCTAAACGATGATCATCAAGGCGATGACCACGGAGACGATCATGAAAGTGATGACCATGAAGATGATCATTCAGCGAATTTTAACTCTAAAACTTTCTCAAACGGCAACATACTTTTTTCTGCAAGTCTTTTAGGTGCATTTCCTTCTTTTAATGCATTTTTTAGTCCCGATGATGATCATGAAGAAGACGACCATAGTGATGATCATGAAAGCGATGACCATGAAAGCGATGACCATGAAGGTGATGATCATGATGGGGATGGCGATGGTAATTCCGATGTCAGCGATACATTGCAAATTGTTGTTTCAGCAACTTTTTCAAACAGCACAAAAACTTTAACCACTTATGTTGCCATTAATCCCCCTACCTCGACGTCAATACCCACGGCAATACAGGCTGGTGTCTCAACCAGAAATCCTGTTTCTACAAGTGGAACCATGAATGTTGATGGAAGAAATCATGATTTAAATGGCACTCTTGTTTCGGGAACTGGGACTTATGGTATTTGGACAACCTCAACTATTAACCAAAGTGGCAGTTCGGATATTGGAGGAACTTATAGCGGTACTGATTATGCCCCATCTAAGCCTGCAAACTCTAACGCAATAAAAGCTTCTGCAACTTATTCTTCTGGAAGTTATCCTGATACTCCTGACAAAGTTTTAGGAGGATCTGCCGGTGGATTTCCGGAAGGGACTTTAAAAAATATAGCTATTAGTGGTGCAAATGGCGGTCAGTATGTTACTAATCCATCAAGTTTAACCACTCCTTTTAGCGGGGTAACTTATGTAGAATTATCAAGCGGCAGTGACTGGCAGCCATCGAGTATTTCCGGTTCAGGAGTTCTTATCGTTCATAATGCAGCCGGTAATGCAATTATAAAGAATTTGAATTCAGGAACATTTAAAGGAATTATTATTGCCGACGATATTATTCATGTTCATGCTACTATCATTGGGGCAATAGTTGGTCTAAGCGCTTCTCCATCGGAAGGAAATTGTATAGGTAATGGAAATGGTTCAGTATTATATTCAACCGAAGCTATAAACCAATCTGTTGGCTTAGTGAGCGGTTCAACTGAGGGAAATTATGGCTTTGGAAAAACGAGGTTGAACATTATTGGTTGGTACGAGTAATATTTCTGCAATCAGATTTGGAAAAATTTTCTCATTCCTTTATATTGAGAAAGTTCTTTTGAAACTTTTCTGCGGGAATAGCTCAGTTGGTAGAGCGCAACCTTGCCAAGGTTGAAGTCGCGGGTTCGAGTCCCGTTTCCCGCTCATAAGCAAATCCACGAATGTGGATTTTATTTTTTTCAGCAAACAAATTGATTTATTGGCGCTGTACCCAAGCGGTCTAAGGGGAAGGTCTGCAAAACCTTTATTCGTCGGTTCGAATCCGACCGGCGCCTCAAAAAAACTCGAGATAAACTTGAGTTTTTTCATTTCTGAGGGGATAAAATGTTTCATGTTTATATTTTACGCAGTGAAAAAGATGAAAAACGATATGTCGGTTTTACCACAAATTTAGAACGAAGACTATCAGAACACCAAACCGGTTGTGTCACTTCCACTAAAAATTACAGACCACTTCAACTCATTCACTCTGAAGAATTTTTCAATAAATTAGAAACTGAACAAAGAGAAAAGTTTTTCAAATCCGGCAAAGGAAGAACTCAACTAAAAGAAATGGGATTATAAAACAAAATACACGGAAGGGCTGCAACCCGCCATTGGCGGGCGAATCCGAACGGCGCCTCAAAAAAAACTCGAAGATTTCGAGTTTTTTTATTTTGGAAGTACTTAACAGAAAAAAGTATTGTGAATTTTTACCTTCCCTGAACAATATCTCGAACTTTTTCCGTAATAGTTTTAAAGTCAATTTTACCACTCCCCAATTTTGGCATCTCCTGCATAACAACAAACTTAGAAGGTATTGCAATACTTGGAAGCTGTTCCGACATTTTGCTAAGAGTAGCTTTTTCATCAATCTGTTGAGTTATCGCAGCAACTATACGAGCACCACGGATTGCATCAGGGACTTCAACAACACAGCATTCTACATCAGGCGGTAATAATTTTTCGAGAACATCTTCAACTTTTATTAAAGAAACCATCTCCCCTCCTATTTTGAGAAATCTCTTTAATCTTCCTACATGCCATAGATAACCGTCTGCATCTTTATAACCCATATCTCCGGTATCATACCAACCATGGCGGATACTTAACGATGTTTGTTCAAAATCATCAAAATATCCTTTCATAACATTATCACCTTTTACAAGAATTTTCCCAATTTCTCCAACTTTACAAGGCTCGCCGGTTTCATAATTTTCTGTCATAACTTCTACTCCATCAATCGGGCGACCTACACTTCCGGGCCTGTTATTTTCTAAAGTATTAACAGTGATTGCAGGACTTGTTTCTGTAGCTCCATAGGCTTCAAGTAAAATCTTTCCGTGTTTCTCCATAAAACCTTTCCGTAAAGCATCAGGACATTTATCAGCACCGGAAAGTAATATACGAGTTGATTGAAAGTCACCCGGTTTTGAATTCCGCAAATATCCCCAAAAAAATGTTGGTGTTCCTGCCATCAATGTAACTTTTTCATCACGGACAATATCGCAGATGGTTTTAAAGTCAAGCGGATTTGCATAAGTCACGATCGTCATACCAACAGCCATTGGAACCCAAAGATTCGCAGTCTGCCCAAAAACATGGAAGTAAGGAAGATTGGCAAGAAAAATATCATCGGAAGTAAAAGAAAATACTTTAATTAGACTTTCATAATTTTGAGTAATATTCTTGTGAGTAAGCTGTACTCCCTTGGGATCTTTTTCACTTCCACTTGTAAATAGAATAAGTAAAGTATCATTTTCATCTCCTTGATGAATTCTCTTTAACAATAACTCCACCGGAAGACTTGCTTTGATAGCCGCTTTTATCTTATCCAAAATAGAAACCGATTTCATGATATCTTCAAGAAAGATCATCCCTTCAACTTTGCGGCAGTTGATTTTTTCACAGAGTGTTCTGGAAGTAATGATTGTACGAAAAGCACATTTTTTTTGAGCAAACTCGCTGTTCATAGCGGCGCCGGTTGAATAGTTAATCATCACTGGAATGCGGCCACTCATAAGAGTCCCCAATATTGCCAATACTGACCCTGCAGAATTTGGCAACATTATTCCTAAAAAACCGGGGTCATATTTCTCAAATTTTTTAGCAAGAATAAGAGAGCCAATCAACGCTCTTTTATAAGTCAATTTACGGTTAAGCGTTTTATCAACGATTGCGAGTTTTTTCTCATATTGCTTTGCAATCCGAACAAATTGTTGATGTAGCAGCATTTGTAACTCCTTAATTATTTTTATTATTTGCTAGAAAATCGAAACACACTTTTAGAGATGAGTTTTGCACATATATTCTATTTTTATAACCGTAATATATTTATTTAGTTTGTATTTCAAAGAAAAAAAATCAGCTGGTAATCATCATTTGTTTCAAAAAATATTTAACCCAATTTCTTCCTCTCCCAACTAAATTAAAATATTTTGGATAATAGATTGTCTTGAATACATTTATTATTTTTACAAACGCAATTATTAATTGAAATATTTCTCTACTATCCCGGTGTTAGTATGAAAATCAAAATTTGCTACATTTCCCTTTTCCTTCTCTTAAATATAACCAATGCAGGATCATTAGACAGCATACAGGTTGGACCAGGGGTTATCCATTTCCACGAAGTAATTGATGCGGGTCCATGGAATATTAATATTCTTGCAATTGATCTTCATAATGAATGGTTGAAATTTCAATCGGTGAAAGCGGGGGATAAGTTAACAGCTTTTGAAAAAACATCTTCAGCAGCCGCCCGCAACAACTATGAAGGACATAAAGTTGTAGGAGCAATTAACGGGGATTTTTACAATACAAGCACCGGCGAACAAATAGGAACTCAAATTGTGAACGGCGAACTGCTCAAAGTTACAAATGATTGGCTCAACATCGCTTTCGACATTAATAATAATCCACTGATCGGAATGCAAAATTTTTCCGGTTCGATCATAACAAGCGACAGTATAAAAAGTATTTCTGGTGTTAATCGTATTCGTGCAACTGATGAGATGATCTTCTACAATTCGTTTATGGGAAATTCTACATTTACAAATCAATATGGAACAGAAGCACGATTAGTTGCGATTGATAACTGGTTAGTTAATGATACTATAAAATGTCTGGTTGATACAGTAATGGCCGGGGTTGGGAATATTCAAATCGGCAAAGGGAAAGCAGTTTTGTCGGGTCATGGAATATCCGGCGCTTTTTTGATAAATAATTTTCATAAAGGTGATACGGTAAAAATCGTTTTGAATCTCGCTCCAGCATTACCAAAACTCGAACAACTGATCGGGGGAAATACCTGGCTTGTTAAAAACGGAATTGCAAACAGTGATAACGGAGACCGTCATCCGCGAACCTCAATCGGATTTAATCACGATACTTCCAAAATCTTTTTGTTCTCACTTGATGGAAGACAAGCTACATTAAGTGTTGGAATGTCCTACAAAGAACTTGGTGATTATATGATCAAATGGGGCGTTTATCAAGGTTTGAATTTAGATGGAGGCGGTTCAACAACAATGGTAGTAAGAGATGTTATTGTAAATAGTCCTTCGGATATCGGCGGAGAAAGATCGGTGGCGAATAGTTTATTGTTGATCAGTACAGCACCAACCGGATCGTTGGCGCATTTGAGACTAAAACCTAAAGAGGTATTTTTAATTAAAGGATCAAGCACGAATTTTTCCGCTTCCGGATTTGATCAATATTTTAATCCCGTAAGTATTAGCTCCGGCAGCCTTTTGTGGAGATGCGATTCAACAATTGGAGCGGTCGCTCAAAATGGTCTATTTACTGCCGCTAACGATACGGTAACCGGGTATATTTATGTTGAAGTTGGCGCTATCAAAGATTCGGCACTAATTCATCTTACAAGAGCTTCTCAGATTGTTTTGGAGCCTAACCCGGTAATTCTGCAAGTAGGTCAATCTCAACAAATGAAAGCAACCGCCTTTGATAATTACAATAATGTCATACAACTTTCGCAATCTAAATTCAATTGGTCGGTTTCAGGCTCATTGGGAACAATAACCTCCGGCGGATATTTTACCGCAACAAATACCGGACTCGGTGAAATTATCGCTGAATATGATTCTATAAAAGGTTCAGTCCCCTTAACGGTTGGAACGGCTGCTACAATGATTATAGATGACTTTTCGAATCCTTCAGGATACACTTTAAGTGGAACAAAAATAAATTTAGCCGGATGTACTTTTACTCCTGATAATTCAATTTTTGTCTCCCCCTCATCTTCCGGCAGATTGAATTACAGCTTAACTACAGGCGGTACGAGCGCTTTGTATTTAGCCAAAACAATTCCTATTTCTGGAACTCCGGAGAAGTTAAGCATTCAAATTTATGGTGATGGGAAAAAACACTGGCTGCGCGGTGAATTTGCAGATAAAGATAACGAAAAATTTATTCTCAATTTTACTAGTGGTGACCCGGGAATTGATTGGGTAGACACCTGGCATTATATTGAGGTTAATTTAAAAGATGCGGTACCAAGTTGGGCTAATCCAAGTGCCGTGCTCAACTTCCCAATCCAATGGACTCGTCTCTATCTTGCAGAAACAAGCGACTCAAAAAAAGATGATGGTTCCATCTGCATTGATGATTTTCGCGCCCATTTTACTTCAACCGGAACTGATGAAGTTATAAAAGTCTTACCGGAAGATTTTAAACTTTTTCAGAACTATCCAAATCCGTTTAACCCGAACACAACTATAAGCTTTGCTTTGCCAGAAAGATCTCAAGTTGTGTTAAGCATTTATAATCAACTTGGTGAGAAAATTGCGGTTTTAGTTAACGGTGAGAGATCAGCCGGTTATTACGGTGTTGAATGGAATGCGGCTATGATGCCATCCGGAATTTATTTCTATCAACTCCAAACCGAAAAATATAGTGCTGTTAAAAAGTTGCTTCTAATGAAGTAGTAAAATTCACGCGAACTAATACGAAGTTCGTTACTGTTTAAAAAAATAAAAACCCTTACTATTATAAAAATAGTAAGGGTTTTTTATGTGACCCCAAGGGGATTTGAACCCCTGTTACAGCCGTGAAAGGGCTATGTCCTAACCACTAGACGATAGGGCCATGAAGTAAAATTTTTGTGCTGTGAAATCTCTGGGTGAGTAATGGGGTTTGAACCCACGACCCCCAGGGCCACAACCTGGTGCTCTAACCAACTGAGCTATACTCACCATATAAAAAAAATAACAAATTCCGGAAAACAAATAACAAAAAATAAATTGGGATTTGGTTCGCCGCGGCGAATTGTATTTTGTTTTTTCAAAATGTGTACGCCCAAGTGGACTCGAACCACTAACCTACAGCTTAGAAGGCTGTTGCTCTATCCAATTGAGCTATGGGCGCATTTTCAAATTCCATAACTCAATTTTATAATCACGTTATCCAAAGATAGATTGTGAGTTGCAATTTGATTTTTGGAATTTCGACTGTCGGGGCGGTGTGATTCGAACACACGACCTCCTGCTCCCAAAGCAGGCGCGATGAACCGGGCTACGCTACGCCCCGAATTTTTCAGTATCAAAAGAACTCAGGCTTGAAGTTTCTAATTCATCATCTGTGATCCTCAAAATGAATTAGGAATTTCCTATATTAGGATTGTAAATATAAGCCGAAAGCTTTTAATTAGCAATTGATTCTAAGAAATTTTCTATGCGATTTTATCTTCTGATAATAAAAAATATTCTTTTTTCTAAAAAAGAGCGAAAGTTCGTCAATATTTTTATTTCGATTGCCATTGGTGGAATCGCTCTTGGGGTTGCTACGCTGATAATTGCTTTATCAGTGCTCAATGGGTACGAAAAATTAGTTACTAAAAAACTTCTTCAGCTTGATGCCCATATTCAAATAACCGGTTTTGGAAATAAACCGCTATCTGATTATCAAAAAACAGAAGCACAAATATTCCGATTAATCAAAAATGATATAATTTCCATTCAGCCTTTTATTTCAAAAGTCGGCATTCTTGGGAAAAGAGGGATTAAAGAAGGCATAACTTTGTATGGTATCCGTCAAAATTATTTTGATTCGAATAAAGGCTTTCAAATAATTAAAGGGCGTATTTTTAGTGCGAATTCAAATCAAGTTATTTTAGGAAAATCTATCGCGGGAAAACTATTAGCCGGGGTTGGCGACACATTAAAACTCTTTGCAATTTCAAACGAAGCAGATTTTTTTAACAATTCCGCACCGATAGTTGAAAATTTAGTTGTCTCCGGTATTTTCGAAAGCGGAATGTCAAAGTTTGATGAATCTTTTGCTTTAGTTGATCTGAATAGTTTACAAAACATTTTTACAATGCAGCATGCAGTTTCAGGCTTTGAAATAAAATTGTCTTCTCTTAACAACGTGGATAGTTTGGCAAATCTTCTTCAAGAAAATCTCCGTTATCCTGCTTACGTTAAAACAATTTTCCAAAATTACAAAGCAATCTTTACCTGGATTGAACTGCAAAAGAAACCGATACCGATTATACTTGCTTTGATTATTCTTGTTGCAGTATTTAATATCATAAGCACTTTATTGATGATAGTAATTGAAAAATCCGGATTAATCGGAACGCTGAGGATATTAGGCGCTCGTCAACTTCAAATAGTATTCATATTTTTAGTGCAAGGAGTTGTAATCGGTATCGCCGGTATTTTTTTTGGAAATATATTAGCCTTACTCCTAATGAAAATTCAAACAAGTTTTAATGTAATAACGCTTCCATCAACGGTTTATTTCGTCTCCGAAGTCCCGCTATTCTATCAACTATGGATTTCAGTTTTAGTTTCTGCAATAACATTCTGTGTTACACTAATCGTTTCTGTCCTGCCAAGTTTTATTGCCTCAAGAATTCAACCGGTAACAACTTTGCGGTTCTCGTAATGAAGTTTGAACATTTTATAGCACAGCGTTATCTTTTTGCCAAACATAAAATAAATTTTATTACGATAATTTCTTACCTGTCAATCACGGGAATCGCAATCGGCGTTGCGGCATTGATCGTTGTCCTTTCTGTCTTTAACGGTTTTAGTAATCTTGTTACTTCTTATCTCATTTCATTTGATCCGCATATTAGAATTGAAGCTGTAAGCGAATCTTCTCAAAAAGAACTACCAAAACTTCAATCTTCACTTGAAAAAGAAAATCTTTTATACGTTACTCCATTTGTTAAAGGGAAAGTGCTCGTAGTAAATGGGAATCTCAATCAAATAGTTGAGTTAAAAGGAATTGATTTTGCAAATCAAAAAGCGGCTGAAAATTTTAATGGGAAAATGCTTCTTGGAAATATTATTTCGCCAAAAAACACGGATACGCCGGAAATATTGGTTGGAGCTTATTTAGCTGATAGAATGCAATCCAGTGTGGGCGATACTTTGTCGATCATCTCCCCTTCTTCAGTTGAAAAAGCAGTTGCTAATTTTTCTCTGCCGAAAATTTACAAAGTCATTATAAATGGAATATTCCTTTCCAACAATAATGAATATGACGCTTCGTTGATTTTCTGTTCCCTACCGGAAGCGCAGAATATTTTCGGCTATAAAAATATTTTTCAAGGGCTTGAAATAAAATTGCATGATGAGAAAGAAGCTTTTTCTTTTAAAGAAAAACTTCAATCAAAATTATCCAACGAGTTTGCTATTTCAACCTGGTATGATTTTCATAAGGACCTTTATTCTGTTATGAATATTGAACGGTGGGTTGCATACGCATTATTACTGATGATTATAGCTGTAGCCGTTTTCAATATTCTTGGTTCTCTCAGCATGTCGGTTATTGAAAAGAAACGTGATATCGGAATTTTGAAAGTGAAAGGAGCAACTGAAAAATCAATTAAAAAGATTTTTTTGTTGCAAGGATTTTATGTCGGAATCATCGGAACGTTCACCGGGTTTGCATTAGGATTGTTGGTGTACTATTTGCAAACCAGATATAAATTATATCCATTGAATCCGTTGGAATATAAAATTGATGCGATCCCAATGAAATTGCAATTCACGGATTTCCTAACCGTTGGCGGAGCTTCAATTTTATTATCAACAATTGCAGCGTTACTTCCTGCCAAAAGAGCTTCTGAAATAAATCCTATTGAAGCAATAAAATGGGAATAAAAATAAAAACAAATACTAAAAACAAGTAACAAACAACTAATGACCAATGGCTGATGACTATGAACATTATTAAAGCTGAAAACATTTATAAATCCTACGATACAGGATTAACTAATAGATTGGAAATCTTAAAAAATATTTCTATCGAGATCCCTAAGAATAAAATTTCCGTCATCATCGGGGCTTCCGGAGCCGGTAAAAGTACTTTGCTTCATATTATCGGTGGATTGGATAAACCGGATAAAGGTAAAATCTTAATTGACGAGAATGATGTTTCTTCTTTTTCCGATAAAAAATTATCTTCGTTTAGAAACACTCACATTGGTTTTGTCTTTCAGTTTCATCATCTTTTACCTGAATTTACTGCTTTGGAAAATGTTACAATCCCGCAGCTTATCGGAAATATTTCATTCGGTAAAGCTACCAAGAAAGCCAAAGAACTTTTAGAAGCCGTTGGTTTAGCAGAGCGGTTGAACCATAAACCCGCACAACTTTCCGGTGGTGAACAACAGCGTGTTGCCGTTGCGCGTGCCCTTGTAAACGATCCTCAATTAATTTTGGCTGATGAACCAACCGGCAACCTCGACACAGAAAACAGCGACGCATTAAATAAATTATTTGTTGAACTTCGCGATAAATTTAATAAGACACTTGTAATTGTTACGCACAATAAAGATTTAATGGCTCTTGCTGATTTTATTTTTGAGATGAAAGATGGAAAACTAACGGAGTAGTTTTTCTTAATTCATATTTTAAAATTAGTTCTATGAATTGATTTTCGAGTTCGATAGAATCTTCTAACTTCTAAAATCGTTAATCCTTGTTCTGAAATCAATTTTGGTTCTGGCTTAGCCGGTTTATAAATTATGGGGAAAAAATAACCAGTATAAAAAATGCATTTTTTAAAAATAATGTTTGCATATGTTCTTTTCCGACTATAATTTACCGACGGTTATTCTTCTATTTTTTCGTTTAGTTCTTTTGAATTTAAAAAATGAATACTCTCACTATCCAATGAGTCAAGTATGAATATAATTACTTTTCATAATAGATTAATAATTTTCTTCTTTTTTTGTTGGTTTGCAGGTTCTCATCTTTTACTAGCGCAAACTTTTACTACCTCCCCACCAGCAGGATACGTTTCCGGTAATACGACGCCAAGGGTTAAAATATTTTTTAAACCTACCGATAGTGTCATCGTTGCATGGAATAAGCCTTTTGCCGCTTCTAATGCTAAATTTAAAATCGGAAGTTCAACTGGCAATTATAATTTATCTTCTCTTACAACCGGAGGGACAAGATTAAGTTTTATCCCACAAAACAACCCGCCCAATCTTTCAGTCGGCAGATATAGAGCTTTAGTTACCAACTCAACAAAAAATACTTTAAGTGAAATACAAGCAGATTACACAGCTAATCCTACAACGGTGGATTTTTCAAATGAGATTGAGTTTATCGTTGAATCGCCAAATGCTCCATATGCAATAGAGCCAAGAGGGAGTATTCTAACTTCTACTCCAACTTTCCAATGGAATTCTATCCCCGGTGTAAGAGCATATTGGCTTATTGTTTCAAGTACCCCATTTTCGGTTGTAACTAAACCAAACGGCGATGTTTCGGTAGAAGGAGCAAATGTATTATGGAATTATTTAACTACTGGAACTTCGGTTCAGTATGGCAGTATCAATCCAAATTCTCCATTTACCGTACAAGCGCCCCCATTAATGCCGGGAAATGAATATAACTATACTATATTAAATGTTTATGATGAATATGACATAACATACTCAAGCGCTGTGTTCGGAGGAGTTGTAGCATTTACTTACGAAGCGGCTACGTCATTACAACCGCCAACTTTAATTTCTCCAGTTGATAGCGCTTATTTTTATGCTGATAAAAATATTACTTTACAATGGAATTCTGTCCCCAATGCAAATGGTTATACGGTTTTTCTTTTTCAAAGAGTTTCGTCATTTGCCGGGAATGAACAACAGATCGATATTCCGATTTGGAATTCATCTACAACAAATACTTCAATTCAACTTCCAGCAAGTACGATGTTAACCAAGGGGAAATATATCTGGTTTGTTGTACCAAGAGATAACTCGGGTTCAGGAAATAAAAGCGCAATTAATTTATTCACCTATAATATTGATTTAGGGAAATTTAGAGTTCAAGCTAAATCTTCCATAGACTCTTCAAATATTATCGGTTTTAAAGTATATGCAAATGCTCTTAGCGGCGGCGCTTCACCTCCAAATCCTTTTATTGTTACAAATTCGATAAGTTATTCAGATAGCTTGGTTCTTGGAACTTATGAATTCGTTGGACAAAAATCAGGATTTTACGATTCTTCTTATGTAACGACAA
>Ga0172379_10003129_pt1 | contig 27133 bp, 27 predicted proteins | sample GrowelOW334metaG_FD_119756 | JGI IMG/M metagenome (GOLD analysis project Ga0172379, IMG submission 119756) | Groundwater microbial communities from an aquifer near a municipal landfill in Southern Ontario, Canada - Groundwater well OW334 metaG | ecosystem: Environmental > Aquatic > Deep...
ATGAAGAGATACAAAGGATTGAATACCTTTTAAACTCAAGGCCAAGAAAGAGGCTTGGCTGGAAGACCCCGTATGAGGTATTCTATGAATTAACAGGTGTTGCACTAGAATATTGAATGTACCGCTGGCTATATTGACAAAATATTGTATTTATGCTATAAAATCACGATTAGGTTCTTTGTCAATTTAATTAGCGAAAATTTAGTATTTTGATTGTTAAACATAATGGAGATTTTGACTGATGAAAGAGAAGAAAGGCTCAGGTAATTCTAACAAGGACATTGAAGTAACCTTGAATGGAGGTAATCACGTTTTGGATTCGGCCACAGTGCCTATCAGATGGTGGTTATCCAAAAAGGTCTTGAACGAGAGTGTGCCTTACTACGTTTTGTTTGTTGAACAAAATGATGTTGAAAAAGGTAATAAATATCATGATCATATCTTGGGTCGTCGCTATGTCTGTAAATTTAGCGAAGCGATTCACTACCTACAGATTTTTTCACCGGGCCAGCACCGCTTAATGGTTGTGGTAGTTAGCGGTGAGACGGAGGAAGAGGCCTTAGATATAGTCAAAGGCTATTTGAATAAGAGAAATGATAATTATCAATCATCTTTAAATTGGGAGGCCGCAGCAAGAAACCAGTCGTTTGGATTAGCATCCACGGTGGTGGAATTTGAAGTGCCAGAAGAGTTATTTGCCAAAGCTCCAAAAACCAAATTCCAGAAATTAGTTTGGGACTGGGTTAATATGTGGCACAAAGAAGATCCTCTGGACCAGTGTTCTTATAGAAGGCGAAAAATTGTAGCCTTTACTATTCAGCCACCGGTAATGCTGTTGTTTGCTTTTATAGGATTTGGCATCTTTGGTACAATTCATGCTCTCTATGTCTTGTTGGCTAGCTTCACAGTCTTCTTTTTTGGCTATCGCCCTCAGCCGATATTGCGTAATATGTGGCAAGCTTTTATTATGAAGCGTGGCAACGGCTGGGATGTTAAAGAATATTCTCGGCGAAAAGTGTGGTCTGAAAAGTACGTTAACGGTCAGAAGCAAGTTAAAGAGATGCCTATTACTCCGTTAGATTTGATGTTTTGGGTTGCTGTGGGCTATACAATGTTTTCCTTAATAAGCCAGCTAATGTTGTTAATTACTGAATCATTAATCTTGAGCTTCTGGATCGCGGTTAGTGTCACCGTTTTAACTGCGGCAACTTATGTCTGGTACAGATTAAAACGACGATATTCCGAAAGTTGGAAGCTAAAACAGGCGGTCAAAGCAGAGGCCAAACGTCAAGCTTTATTGGAGAAAAAGAAGTTGACGGCAGCAGAAGAGGAGAAAGCTCTGCTAAGAAGGCGACAATGGTTATTACAAAACTTTGCCCTATCTAAACGGACTAAAACAGTTGATCCCAAAAATATTCCGGCACCTTTGTACTTATCAGATCGGATTGTTCAGAGATTCTATGTGAAGTATTGGGAAGTAAAAAATAAGGTTTGTAGGCCGTTTGCTAAGTAAGCGTTATGAAATTTTTTGAGCTGGGAGGTATTATACCACCCAGCTCTTATTTTTTTATGAGAAGAAGGGCGGAAAATCGGATAGGGCTCAGAGATATTGTATTTTTATAAAAAATTGTTAAAATTAAAGCAGGTTATTATTAACATCGATATATGACCAAGCAATTGAGTAGATACGAGAAGATATTTATCAAAATTGTGAAGATTTATGTTAAGCGCTATCCTGAGCATTCTTTTGCCCTCACTTTTGACGACTTGATCTATCCGACTATCGGCACTGGCGAGCAAGTGATTCAGGCACGATTTTTAGACTCCGAGGCGAGCTTCAAACGGATCTTTACCGAAGGGTCTCTCGGACTAGGCGAAGTCTACTGCGATGGCAAGATACAGATTAAGGATGAAGATTATAAACACTTGTTAATGATTTTTGTTAAAATTGTTTCTAACCTAGACTTGTTACGTCGCTTGCCAATCTGGGACATCTGCTATGTTATCAAGGCCAAGCTAACAATCCCGTCGTCAGCTAGGGCCAATCAACATGAAAATATTAATAGTCATTATAGCTTAAGCGATTGGTTTCCTAACCCTGAGGATTCCAATCGTTTTTATTTATATTGGTTAAACTCGCCCTACATTCAGTATTCTTGTGGCAAGTGGGACGAGGATGCTAACACAGTCGAGGAGGCACAAATTAATAAATTTAAATTTTATGCCGAGCGCTTGGGCTTAACCCAAAATTCGGAGGACAAAACTTTATTGGATTTGGGTTGCGGTTGGGGTGGACTGATGTTTTATCTAGCTGAGCATTATGGCGTGCACTGCACTGGGCTGACCTTATCAACGGCACAAGTGCAATATGTTGAATCGCAAATAGCTCAGAGAAATTTGGCTGACCGAGTTCAAGTTAAATATCAAAATATTCATGACATGCAGGGACAGTGGGATTATATCGTTAGCGTCGGTGTCTTGGAGCATATCGCTGACTATGATGATTTGTACCGTAAAACGGCGCTGGCACTCAAGGACGGCGGACGGGCACTCTTCCACACCATGTATCACGATCATTGGTTTCACAAAACCGACGCCTTTTTGGCCAAATATATTTTCCCTGGCGGTACCATTCCTGGCGTCAAACGTAATCAAAAAATCTTCAGAAAATATTTTAAATACGTTGATCGTAATGATTTGCCAGAGCTATCTTATCCTAAAACCTTAGCCTGTTGGTTTAAGAATTTTTGCCAGCATGAGGAGGAGATTAGGCAACTGCTCAGAGACCGAAGCCAATGTCCTGATGCTGAGCGAGCGATTAGAATTTTCAAGCATTACCTGACCCTGGCTTATTGCGGTTTGACTAACGAAGCCATCGTTTCTAACACGCTGGTTTATAATTAAGGTTTTAACCCACCCCAAGTCTAACACTCCGACCTAAAATCGGGGTGTTTTTGATAGTAAGTGTCTTTAATTAAAAAAACGCTAATATTGAACAAAATAACATCAGAATATTGACAATTATCAAATAATATGATATAATTATATCATAGTTTTTTAACAATTCGGACAATATAATGAATAAAAGCACTATCTTAGCGCCTGGTTTTGATGATTTCATCAAAAGAACCAATGAAAGAATTCGCATCGAAGAGATGGAAAAGGAGAAAAAGATTCCTATTATCACGCCCCAAGTTCAAAGTTTCATTGATGGAGAAAATCTCAGAAAGGCTGTCTGGGAAAAAGATAATTACAGCTCTGATAATATCTTAGCATCTGGTATTCAAGAGGCATTTAAGAAGATAAATGCTAACCGAGATGAAACTGAAAGGTTGTTATCCGAGTGCTCTATCCAGCACCTAATCATCCCTCGAAGAGAAATTCTGACAATCACTAAGATTTATCATGAAATTATTTCAAGCTATGAAGCGTCTTTAAAAAAAGGTGGTGTCATTGCCGAACAAGCCATGATAGAGCTTGAAAAATATTTGGACCGAGCGATGCCGTGGAAGCATAAATTTTGCACCGGTGGTTTAAAAAGTGATAACAAGAGTTCGATTTATTATCAAAGTTTATCTGGTATGACTATCAGAATAAAGCGGGCAAACATTGGTCTTAAGACTCATGAAGCCGTCATTCGGAAAGTTATGGAAAACATAGTTTTTGATTCTGGTGCATATTTTCCAACTGACGACCCAGTTATAGGTAGCAATACATCAGAAATCAGAGATTATAAGTTCCGGTCATTACTTGAAAATCATCTGAACTGTCACTCTGACTACAAAAGTCGGATCGACCGGTACTATAAAAATGGTAAACTATTCTTTGTTAACTTTCCATTTGCGGGACAAAGTTCTCGACATGATGGTAATCAGGTTGCTGAAATAATGTATTAATAATAGAACCAACAATTAAATTTGTTGGTTTTTTAATTAAAAAGGTTCGTTGCAAGCAACGAACCTTTGAACACAGCTGTAGTCTCAGCTGAAAATTTGTTTTACCAGATCCACACATAAAACTCGGCTTCGCCTAAATTATTTAGGTCGTTGATTGAGTCTGAAGAGGGTTTAGCGACTTCAGTTGACGGTTTGGTGGCCTCATCCATAGAATACCTCATAAATGGTAAATTTTGTAAAGAACAAAAAACTGGCTCTAACGCCAGCTTGCTTGAATGATCACAACTCAGCAACCCGGCTAACAGCCAGTAAAGAAGAAATTGCTAAAGTTGTTGATAGGGTTATTCATAGCCAAGCCATTTTAACATTTCATTAAAACTTGTCAAGAAGTGGATAAGTTAAGATAATCAATGTCTTTGTCATTGAACTAAAATGTTTTTAGTAAAAGTAAAAATGTGATATAATTAATTTACTTATGCGCTTAACCAAAAACATAATTTTAATATTTGTTGCCATTTTAATAATTGGTAGTTTTTTCGTTTTTTGGTTGTGGCAGGGTTATGCTCAGAGGAAGGCTGAGTTGATTACTCGTGAGCAAGAAGTTATCCAAAATCAGTATTCGTCAACCATTAACTCCTACCGTTTGGTGTCGCAGTCGCTCTATGATGAAGTGCTTAATTCACAGGAAATTATTGAATTGATGGCAGAGGCTAATCAGGCTAATGATGGAACACGAGACCAGCTGAGAGCTAAGTTATATCAACGTCTACTGCCTGTTTATGAGAGATTGAAGAATAAGAATTTCAAACAGCTTCATTTCCACTTGCTTGGTGGCACCAGCTTCCTGCGAATGCAGGCGCCTGACAAGTACGGCGATAATTTACTGGATTTACGACCCTCACTGCGACAAATTAATGCCAGTCATAGCTATGTTGAAGGTTTCGAAGAGGATAAGTATTTCAGTGGATTTCATTATATTTTCCCCTTGTTTTCGGGCGAGGAATATATCGGCAGTGTTGAAACTAGCGTTTCCTTCAACACCTTCAGAGAGCAGATGCGAGCCATCTTCCCTTTGACCTATCAATTTTTGATCAGAAAAAACGTCTTGGATGAATCTGTCTCAGTTGATAGTTCTAGGTATTATTTCACTAGTGACTTGAATCGAGATTATTTCTATGAAAATGAAGCCAATCCTGCTTCACGGGTTGATAATGTCTTGCCTCAAGAAGTTAATTCCATTAACGGTGTTCTGCGTAATAAAGTGGCTCAGAAGATGTTGTCGGGTCAACAGTTCACCGAAAATTTAGAACAGGATCATTTGAATTATTTGGTCAGTTTCATTCCGATCAAGAATATCGGAGGCTCTCAAGTGGCCTATCTGCTGGCTTATAATAAAAACGATACCGTTTACAATTTAACGACAGATTTAACGGCACGAACTATCTATGTCCTGTGTATGATTTTGGTCATACTGGCCTTCGTTTACTTCGTCAGTGATAATCAAAACAAGCTCTTGGATGTTGGTGAACAATTGTCAGACATTACCGCGGCTATGGGTGAAGGCTTGATGGTGGTTAATAAAAAAGGCCAGATTCTCTTCTTCAATCAAGCGGCCTGTCATTTAACTGGATTGAGTCGCGAAGAAGCGATTCATAAGCCATACTTTAATCTGGTTAAATTCGTCAGCGAAACCAAAGATTCACCCAGTGATAAATTTATTAATATCGTGATTGATAAGGGGCGTACCGTGGTTAATGCCACTGATCTGTATCTCTTGAATAAAAAGAAAGAGAAATTCCCAATCGCCATCAGCGCTTCTCCGTTTAGAAATAAGGATCGCAGTATCGTCGGATGCATCGTCGTCTTCCGCGATGTCAGTGAAGAGCGAGCTATTAACAAGGCCAAATCCGAATTCGTGTCGCTAGCCTCACATCAATTGAAGACGCCTTTGTCAGCTGTCAGTTGGTACACCGAAATGTTAATGGATGGCGATGTTGGTCCGGTTAATGATCAACAGAAAGATTTCCTCAAAGAAATCATGGAGGGTAATCAGAGAATGGTGAAATTAATTAATTCCTTACTCAATGTCAGTCGTATTGATATGGGTACTTTGATGGTGGTGCCGGAGCCGGTTAGTCTGCCTGAGATGGCGGACAGCTTAATCTCCGAATTACAATTTGGTATCAAGGCTAAGGAATTGAAGGTCATTAAGCGTTATCAAGACAATTTCCCTAAGATTAATCTCGATCCTAGTTTGGCGCGTATCGCTCTACAGAATCTATTAACCAATGCTGTTAAATATACCCGTGAAGGCGGTTTGATTGAACTGGATATCAAGAAACAGGATACCAAGACGGCTCTAATTACCGTGCATGACAATGGTTACGGCATACCGAAGGATGAGCAGGTTCATATTTTCAAGGAGTTGTTCCGCGCCGATAATGTCACTTCCAAGAAGGTGGAAGGAACAGGCTTAGGTCTCTATGTGGCCAAAGCGGTGGTGGAGGCTTTTGACGGTAAGATTTGGTTCGAATCGGAGGAGAATGTTGGCACTACTTTCTTCATTACCTTGCCCTTAATCGGAGTTAAACGCAAGGAAGGGACCAAGGGGCTGGAAGCAAATACGTGACGAATTTTCAATTTTCAACCCGCCCGAACGACTGACATCGTTCAGTCGGGCGGGTTTTCAATTTCAAAACAAATCCCAAGGCTAAAATTTTAAAAAAACGCCACGATGTAAATCTGGCGTTTGTTTGTTTTATAGTTGTTTACGTTTTGAGGGCAGTCAGTTAGTATCTATTCTGTAATAACAGTGTTCAAGTCGATGCTTTTTTACTCTGGATCCCAGCTCGCTGGCTGGGATGACTGTTATGAGTTATGAGTTTTGTGTTATGCGATTATTTACCATTTTAATCCCTTAGCGATGTTCCAGTAGTCTGAATTGCCGTGTTGTTTCTGATAATACCACCACTCGACACCCCAGAGATAGCTTTGGTGGAAATTAGTTTTGATAGCATAATCCAGATTGGCTTTAAACTGCTCAGCGCTGAAAGATTTATTGATTAGTTTTTGATCCAGTTGGCGAATATCGCCCGGTGCCCAGGGCTCGGCTTGTAATTCGGCCACCAGGGTTCGATCAAGGCTCAGGCCGGCCTTACGAGCCTTATTACTGTAGTTGCTAGCGCCCATGGGGTAACGTAAATATCCGCTCCAGCGTCCCCAGACCACTCGATACAGTGTAGTGCCGAAGTAATCGCCCAGCTTCGCTTCGCGTTTCCAATTACTCAGTTCGCCTGAGCCGGTAATGAGAATTGGTCTAGGGTCCAGTGATCTGACCAGAGCTATTTCTTGCTCTAAGAACTTGATATCGCTAGGCGGACAAATGCCGAAACTGTCCAAAAAAGCTTCGTTTTCTACCTGCCAAGCAATAATATTGTCATAATAGCGATAACGCTCAATGGTTAACTTGATTAGTTCTTGGATTTTGGCTTGTTGTTCGCTTTCGCTAATCTGCTCGGCCCAATCTGGTATGTGACATTCTGGCCAACGTGGTTGGCGACGACCCAGCACCGGAATTATTTTCACTTCTCTCTGCTTGGCTTCGCTGAGTAACCAATCGTAATCACTCCAATCGTATTGTCCGGACGCTGTTTCAATATCGTTCCAGTAAACCGGCAAACGAATATGTCGAACTCCCAAGTCATCCACTATGGCCAGAAACAATTCGCGCCAACTGATCTGCAAATAAATAGCATAGCGTTTGGAGAAGGTTACTCCCCAGAAATTATCCTTAGCCTGCAGATTAAATTCTTTGGGGTAATGATTAGCTATTTTGAATTGCCAAAAAATCACCAAGATGATTAGGGTGATAATAGTAATCAGTGCTGTCAATAGTTTCTTATGCTTCATAGCCAGTTAAAGAGGAATAAGCCTATTCCAATAAAAGTGATGGCGATTAATTTTTGATAGATCGTTCTTTGGCTAATTCTTTCTTGGAGCAATTGTGGTTGGAAACTGCTAATGAGGACGGTCAAGATTAGAATGAAGATGTACTGCACGCCTTGCAGAGCAGAAACAACGATGGCTGATCCGGCCATCAAGGCGTAATTACGCAAGACTATGGCTATGGCTCCGAAACTTTGGTTAAGTAATAATCCGAAGCCTTGGATGTGCCATATTCTGGGAAAAACTTTCAATATTTCTCGGCGAGATGGACTGTGAATCAATAAGGCAAGTACTACTACCAAGCTACCCATGGCCTGCCAGATTAAGGCTGAAGCGAAATCCTGACCAATAAATAAATATTTGATTCCGACGATGTTTAAGGCGAAGAAAAAGGCGGCTGTAAAACTGCTGATTAAAGCCACGGCGCTCAGTGGATGATAAGTGTTAAGGTTGAGAATACGATGTATGAATCTTCTCTCAGGCTGTACCCAGGACATGATAATAACGCCGATTATTAATGAGATCATGGCTAGCCATTGTGCCGAGTATAAAGTTTCGAGTCCAAGCGCCAAACTGATTAAAAGAGTGAAGATGGGTACCATGCCACCATTGATGACTACGGTTCTGGAGCTGTCGCCTATTTTTAAGGCATAATAAAACAGTATTAAGGCGAGGGGGAAGAGCAGGCTGACACCAAGATTGCCCCAAAATAACATCCAACCCGGCCAGGACAATAGAAAAGGAGCCAGCATTATGCCGACTAGTCCCAGAGACAAAGATATTAAAAAAGCATAGCCACGACTGCTTTTGACAATTTTATCCAAGATAATTTTATCGCCGATGTTCGTAATGCCTAGTAGTAGGTAGGCGCCGATAGCTGCTAATTGCCAGTTCATAGGTTGGTAATTTAAAATTTCCAATTTCCAAATAAATCTTAATTTTCAAGTTTAAAGTTACTAGTTTTGATTTTTAAATCGGGATTATATAATAAATTGTGTCTGAGCGGATTATTAACATAGTCTCCTTCTCCTGTTTTAGGAGTCCCGCGAAGCGGGAGAGCAAGGAACACTTGTCCGCCCGTAGTCTGCCGACTAGGCGGACGAAGGAGGAAGGATGAGGTTATAATAAATCATTTAATCATACCTCACCCTAACCCTCTCCTGTCTAGGAGAGGGAATTTTTATCAGACACACTTTTTTATACAATCTCTTTGAACTGCCTGTTTTTCTTATCTCCAAACACCAATTTCTCAATATTATAGGTTCCCAGCGCCTCAGCTTCAATGAAACCTTGCATAGCCGCGCGAGCCAAACGTCCAGTAGCCAACCAATTCGGTAACCATTCATGAGTATATCTAGGATCATGGTTGTCGATACCGGCGCCGATGGCGATTAGCCATTCACGATTAAACAATTCCTGAGAACCCAAGGGTTCGCTGAGTATCAAGGGGATGCCCAAGGCAGTATAGAAGGATAGTTCCGAAGGTTTGGTCCAAAGTATATCGGTTTCGCGTAAGGTTTTGTTAAAAGCTTCGAAGTAACTATTCTTGTCCGGATAGTAGAGGATTCGGAGATTCTTCCTATTAGTTAACTTATATAATTTAAGTTGTTGCTGGAAATATTGGGCCACATCAGATCTCGAGCCAGCCACTAGATTGAGTTCAATCTCTCCCTTAATGATTAATGAACGCAGGCTGGTCAGCAAGGTGCTGGCTAGCAATTTTTGCGCTCCGGCGCCACCGACCGCGAAAGTAATTACCGGAGCTCGTTCGTCATTAATCATAGTTTCGTCTGGCAGATAATGATTAATCAGAGATTGATATTTAGCGCGATAGAGACCCTGGCGATCAAGTCGCATAATCCTTCTAGCTAGGTCATGTTTGATAATTTCCTTGTCAGGACTACCGATATTTTCCATTGGCAAGGGGAATCCGCTGACTTGAATCTGATTAGGCTTGACACCGTAGAGTATCAGACGATCCTTGGTTCGGACATTGGGTACTAAATAAATTACCTTGCTGTGTTTGGGGTTGTAAGGCGCCCAAGCTCTGGAGATGTCGGCATCACAGACGATACAATAAACCGGAGCCGGATAATGGTAGTAATCGGCCATATAGACAGCGACGAAAAAACTGGTGATGATTGGCAATGGTTTGGCCTTCAGCTTGTCAAATAGCTCTCGTCCGAGGCCTTTCTCAATAGCGTTGATGAAAAATTTCTGTTGCCAAATCGGCTTGGACAAATCGCGATGAGGATAAAATGACTCAATTTTCTGGAAATAATCCATGACGCCGAAAAGGAACTCTCCTAATAGGGGAGTTTGTTTAAAAGCGCTGATGAATTCATAGGATCGTCTCTGGTTGTCCCACCAAGCCTTGTCCTTAGTCTCTGCATTGAGATTGATTAAATCTTGATCAGCCCAATGCTTAAGTGGAAAGGTGGCTCTTTGGTGGCCATAACCCATGTCGGCCGTGATGATATAAGCTTTATTTTTGTTCATAAAATTAGTATAGCAGAAATTTAAGAGCTCGTCACATCAGGTTCTGCCTATTGTTTTTGGCTCTAGTTCATTTCTAAGAGTATGCTATACTAATTTATGTAATAATTAGGAATATATGACCGAAAACCATAGTAATTTAATCTCTAAATTAAATCCTGAACAGCGAGTGGCGGTCCTGCATCAAGACGGTCCGATGTTAATTGTGGCTGGAGCGGGCACAGGCAAGACAACGGTGCTGATTAATCGTCTGGCGTATTTAGTCTTGGACAAGGAGATCAATCCGGCCTCAGTGTTATTGCTAACCTTCACCGATAAGGCAGCTAGTGAGATGACGGAGCGCGCTGATCAGGTGATGCCCTATGGTTATACTGATTTGTGGATTAAGACCTTTCACTCCTTTTGTGAAACAGTACTGCGAGACCATGGTTTGGAGATAGGCCTCAACAGCGATTTTCGATTAATTACACAGACTCAGCAGTGGATTCTAATTAAGAAGAATTTAGCTTTATTCCAATTAGATTATTATAGTCCGACTGGTAACCCTGATAAATTCGTCAGCGAATTAATACGACATTTCTCCAGGCTCAAAGATGAGAATGTTAGTCCTAAGGACTATGTTCGAGCGGTGACCGAGCAAGCCACGATGGCTCAGGACACAGATGATACTCTGTCTGAGAAGCTGAATCAAAGTAGATTAGAAGAATTATCGCGCGCCTACATGGTCTATAATCAATTGTTGTTGGATAAGAAACTGTTGGATTTCGGTGATTTAATTCTCTACACTCTGAAATTATTCCAAGAACGACCCAACATTCTGGCTCAATATCATCAACGTTTTCAATATATTATGGTGGATGAGTTTCAGGATACTAATTGGTCTCAATATGAATTATTGAAAATGTTGGCGCGTCCAGAGAACAATTTAATGGCCGTTGGTGATGACGATCAGGCCATCTATAAATTTCGTGGTGCCTCTATCGCCAATATTATGCAATTCAAAGAGGATTTTCCTAACGCCAAGCAGGTAGTCTTGCGTCATAATTATCGAAGCGCTCAGATCATCCTGGATCACGCTTATGAATTGATTAAGAATAATAATCCCTATCGTTTGGAAGAAAAATTGCAAATAAACAAACAGCTGATAGCTAGACCCGAACAGCTGGGAATTGTTCAAGAACTGGTTTATGGCGCTGAGTCAGATGAATTAGCTGGTACGGCTGAAATGATTCGAGCCCTGCATGCCTCCAGCGACGACATTGCTTGGAGTGACATTGCTATTCTGGCTCGATCCAACGATACGGCTGAACGCTTCGCCAAAGAACTAAATCGCCATAATATTCCCAGTCTCTTCGTCTCTATGAAAGGTCTCTATCACAAGAGTGTTGTCCTAGACTGCTTAGCTTATTTGAAGATTTTAGAAAGCGGTCACGATGCCGGCAGTATGATTCGAGTACTAGACATGCGACAATTCCGAATTGATCAAGGCGATTTAATCAAGATTAACCGTTATGCTAGAAACAAGCCAGTATCTTTATTTGAAGCCTTACAGACTATTAACGATATCGCTGATTTGAGTCAGCAGACTATAGCGCAAGTCGCTAAGTTAATGGCATTAATCACCAAGCATTACCAAGTAGCCAGTGACCAGATCATGTCTAAGCTCTTTATTCAGGTGGTGCACGATGTCTTCCTTGGTCATTTGGATCAAGATAATAATCATCAAGACATTGATTATCTCAACCAGCTGTATCAAAAAATTCTGACAGCGGAGAAATTGGAATCCAGATTAAATATCAGCGATTTATTAGAATTGATTGAGATGGAGTTAGATGCCGGCGATACCGGTCTGATGAAATTTAATTGGGAGGATAGCGATGTCGTCAAAGTGATGACTATTCATAGCGCTAAAGGTTTGGAATTTGATCAAGTCTTCGTGGTGAATATGGTTGACAAAAGGTTTCCAAGTATCGGAATATCTGATAAAATACCATTGCTAGACTCTTTGGTTAAGGAGGCTCTGCCAGAAGGCGATTATCACCTGCAAGAAGAGCGTCGTCTCTGCTACGTAGCCATGACTAGAGCTAAATCCGGTTTGTATCTGACCCGAGCCTTGGACTATGGTGGCGCTACTAAGAAAAAACCCTCAGTATTTATTGCCCAGGCCAAGGTGACTAATCAGTTTAACATGGAAAATGTTCAGAGTACTCAGTTAGAGAAGGATTTAGCGGTGATGGGACAAGCTGTACAGCTCAATAATCGATCCTTGGTCTCTAATAAATTTTCTTTTTCACAATTGCAGGCTTTTGAAACTTGTCCTTGGCAATATCGTTACGCTTACATCTTGAAAGTGCCTACCGAGGATAAACCAACTGCCATATTTGGTAGATTGATGCATTCTGTTCTGAAAGATTATTTTGCGCCTTGTTTAATATCCGCAACGCCTGATTTGTTTAGTTCTGATACAGTGGTTGACTTGAGTTTAGAACGACTACAGGCGATATTTAATAATAGCTGGTCGGATTACGGCTACGGCAGTCAGGAAACAGTGGAAAAGTATAAGACTAAGGGTCAGCAGATGATTGAAAGTATGGCTCGGATTAGTAATGAACAAAAGGCTCCGAAGATTTTGCAACTAGAGAATCAATTCATGTTCAAGCTCAATGATTATTATCTCAAAGGGGCGATTGATAGAATTGATCAGTTAGACGACGGCAGCGTGGAAATTATTGATTATAAAACAGGCTCGCCTAAGGACAAATTGGATTTCGAAATTAAGAAGCAGTTATTATTGTATCAAGTCGCCATGGGTTCGGCCAAAGGTTTAACAGTCTCTAAACTGAGTTATTATTACCTGGAGAGTGGTGATAAATTATCATTCACTGCCAAAGAAGCCGAGCTGGAGAAACTGAAGCACTGGGCGCTGGAAACCATCGAAGCGATTCGACGCATGGAATTCACGGCCAAGCCAGGTCAGTTATGTAAATTTTGTGATTTTAAAAATATTTGCGAATATCGCGCTTAAGATATGTCACTACGTGCTTATTTAACAACAATGATTTTGGCTACTGTAGGTTCGGCGCTTTGCTTAACGGCGGTAGTGCTCCTGATTAGCCCTGATCAGAATAATGTCTTGGGTATGGCTCTGTTTTACACTGCCATGTTTCTGACTGTGATGGGGACTGCTTCCATTCTCGGTTTCGTGGTTCGTTTCGTCTTGCTGAAGAAAAGGCTAGTGGCCCATGTGGTTATTATTTCATTTCGTCAGGCCTTCTTGATTGCTTTCTTAACCGTAACAGTCTTAATCCTCTTATCCCAACGTCTTTTTAGCTGGTTAAATATGGGTTTCTTGATTGTCGGTTTTACCACTTTAGAGTTTTTATTAATAAGTTTTAGTACGACTAATAATGAATAATATGTGTTGGAATAAAATAGTTAAAATGTTTAGTAAACCAAGTAATAAATTTCCGGGCGTGGTGGTAGGTGAGTTGGTATCGGTTAATCCGCATCCCAATGCCGATCGTTTGAAATTAACTGAGGTTAATATCGGCACTGAAATATTAAATATCGTTTGTGGCGCCTCTAACATCGTGCCCGGCCAGCGTGTGCCAGTGGCCTTGGTAGGCACTACTTTACCTAACGGCATGGCTATTCAACCAGCTGTCATCAGGGGGCAGGCCAGCGAAGGCATGCTCTGTGCTGAAGATGAACTCGGTCTCGGCTCCGATCATAGCGGTATTAGGATTTTAAACACTAATGCGGTGGTAGGAGAAAATATCGATCGCTACTTGTAACGAATGTCTAATTTCTAATATCCAATGTCTAATAAATTTCAAATATCAAATTTCCAAAGTCTAAATCATAACTCATAACATTTCTCATCACGCCCGTCATCCCGGCGAAGGCCGGGATCCATGGTTTCATGCTGTATCGTGGTTTAAAGTATATGTATTAATGAAAATAAAACTACATATTAACTCTGGATCCCGTGTCGTGGCACGGGATGACAGTCAGTAATAACCATCTAACCATTTTAAAATTTAAAATTAAAAATCTACCTCTATGTTCTTCTTAACTTTTAGCAAAGAAATTTTATTTCTGAGCCTAGCGGTCTGTGCTATTACTTTGACAGTCTTCATGGTTTGGTTTATGTATTATCTGATTCAAGCAGTCAGGGAGGTCAAGCAAGCCTCCAGTCTACTCCTGGACCAGGTAAGAGTGGTGGAGAAATGGATTAAGCAGATTAGGCGCAACTTAAGTGTCGGTTTCGCTGTGGCCGGTGTGGTCAAGGAGGCAGCCGGATCAGCTAAGGAATTCTTCGATCATTGGCGTTCCAAGCTTAAAAAAGATGATGACAATGATGATATATTTACTAAGGTTAAATAAAAATCTATAATCAACGATTGACTAACAACCACTTAATGTGATACATTAATCTGGTTGTTATTTTTTTAATGTTTTAGAATATTGTTTTAATAGCGTTTGTTTCCCCTCTCCTAGACAGGAGAGGGTTAGCCCGCCTCGACTCGCGGAGCTTGTCGACGCGAGGCGGGGGTGAGGTATGATTAGCATTTGTTTTTGTAGTGATACAATGGGTTAGTTACAAAAAACAAGATCCCCGAATTAATCGGGGATAAAGTTGTTTTACCATGTCCAATTTTGTTAAAATTTTCGTGGAATTAATCTTGCTAAGCTTGCGACTACTTCGTGTTGTCACGGTTGGAGTCAGTCGCTTATTAATTTTGATTCTCAAGCCTTTGGGCTATGTGCTGAAGTTTTTTCACTTTCAGTTTTTTTTGCCTGTCTACAGTTTTTATTTATTGGTTTTAAAAAAGATAGGTTATAATAAGTCGCGTCGTTTCAATTTGATCGGCGCTATTTTGGTAAATAAAAATTTCACCCACATCCTGTTAGTATTTTTATCTGCTACTGTTATTTTTCAAAATATTATTAGCTCCAAGGATGCGGTCGCGGCTGAAACCGTGGTTGGCAGAACACCGCTGGCCAGATTAGTCAGCGACGAATTGATTGATACTGATCAGTTAATAGAAGAGTATCAAGACTATTCCAATTTGACTCCAGTGCCAGCTGGCGCCAGGTCTCAATATGATGCTGTGCTCAATCCCCAAATCGCCATTACGACCAACGAACCAGCCCCCAGCATGGAGGAGGATGACGGTTTGGTGCAAGAGGACGATGCCTTGACCGAAGATGATGTCACACCTGTGGCTGACAATGTTGCCAAGCGTACTGTAATTATTGATCATGTTGTTCAGGCCGGCGAAACTGCCAGTTCGATAGCTGAGAAATTTGGTATTAGTGTTAATACTATTCTCTGGGAGAATGGATTAAGCACCAAGGCCTTAATTAGGCCGGGCGACACATTGAGAATCTTGCCCTTTACTGGAGTCACTTACAAGGTGAAGAGTGGTGATAGCATCTCCCTAATTGCTAAATTCTATGAAGTGGATCAGGCCAAGATTGCCGAAGCTAATGGTCTATCCGTTAATCAGGGTCTGAAGATCAACCAACTCATTTTGATTCCTGGTGGACGTCAAATCGTTTCTCGTGGTACTCCAGCCAAACCTACGAAGCCTACTGTGAAACCAAGGCCGGCTCTAGTTGAGTTAAATGACAACGAGCCTGATGCCAAGCCAGTGACAGGGGCTAAGATGAATTGGCCGACCAAGGGGCATACCATTACTCAATATTATTCTTGGCGTCACAACGGTGTGGACATCGCTAATAAGACTGGTACGCCTATCTACTCAGCCGGCGATGGTGTTGTTGTAACGGCTCAAGGCGGCTACAACGGCGGTTATGGAAATACGATTGTCATTGATCACGGCGCTGGCAAGAAGACGCGTTATGGACATTTGTCGTCATTGAAGGTTGAGGCAGGGGACAGCGTTACTAAGGGTGAATTAATCGGCGCCATGGGTTCTACCGGACGATCAACTGGACCGCACCTGCACTTCGAAATCATAATTGGTGGCAAACGTTATAATCCATTAAACTACGTTAGTTATTAAACGATTATTTATCCCTTCCTCTTTTATTGTTCTCCTCCCCCTTACCAAGGGGGAGATCGGGAGGGGGTAAAGTGGCTGCCTGTCCCGAGTTTATCGAGGGGAGCTAGTCGAAGGGAGAGGCCGGGGTGGTCTGTAATAAGAAGAGGGAATTGCATCCAACTGTTATGCTTTATACTCTCTTATAAAATTAAAAAATATGTGGAAAATAATAATCAATCTAATTGTCGGCGGAGCCTTTATCGGTATTGGTTTCTACGCCTTTATCTGGAAGACTGAAAGTATTCTGGGCATTTTCGGGCGTTTGCCATTCTTCGAGAAATACCTCGGCGCCGAAGGAGGGACACGTCTGGGCTATAAATTAATCGGCATTGTGATTATCTTTATAGGTTTGCTCCTAGCCTTCAATATGTTCGATCGCTTCACTTTATGGGCTATTTCACCCTTAACTAGGTATAATAATCAACCGGTTCAGGAGCAACGAATCATTGACCCCTTGGATTAGTTGACAAATGTTAAAGTTTTTGACATTCTAAAAGTCTTGGGAATACTGATACGAATACATCGAATTAATGTTACTCGCTTCGCTCGGCCTCATAGCGACTTGTCCGCCTTGGGAGGAAAGGGGCACATGCGAATTAATTAAATTCGAATACTACTAAGTTTATTTAGCTATATTTAGAATTTGGAAATTGAGATTTGTTTTGAAATTAAAAATTTAAAATTTAAAATTATTCCCGGGCCCATAGTTTGGAGGGCGTGTGAGCCCGACATCCCGCACAAAGCGTAGCTGACTGCGGGGCATCCGATAGAATTTGAAGTTTTATGATTTGTTATTTGAGATTTATTTAAAAATTGTTAATTGAAAATTGAAAATTGATATTGGGCCCATAGTTCATCCGGTAGAATGCCTGCTTTGCAAGCAGGAGGTGGTCGGTTCGAGTCCGACTGGGTCCACAAATTAAAACAAGCTCTTTGAGCTTGTTTTAATTTGTGAATCTTTAGGAGGACGAGAAGCCTGTCCGCCAGCTGGCGGAAGTCCGACTGGGTCCACATTTAAGTTTCTAGGCATCCCGAAGTTCATCGGGAGGGTCAAGGGGTAGTTTACCCCGACTTCCGTCGGGGAATCCCTTAAGGTCCACAAATTGTAATGCCCCGATGTACATCGGGGAGGTGGTCGGGGAGTTTACCCCGATGTACATCGGGGAGTCCGACTGGGTCTGGCTCGGCTGGCTGGTTCGACGCACTCACCACAAGTCGCCACAGGCATCAATATAAAAAAATCCCCCAAGTAGATACTCGGGGGTATTTAATTAATGTTTGATACTGTCATTGTGACGTTGTAATTCTTCCAGTTTTTTTTGAGCCGCTTCTTCCTGACCACGACGAGCGAAGACGTAATCGTTCATATTGACTAACATATGTTCGGCCAGTAAGGGGTAAACCTCTTTCAATTTTAAATACATAGCTTGGGCCACGATACGATAATCGGGATGTCCTTCGGGAATGGTCCTGAGTTCACAGAGCCAGAAAGCTGATCGTAGATTCAGGTTCATCATAAATCGTAAACGATTAGCCAGAGCAGTGGCGTGTTGCGCGAGGATCGGATCAAGTGCTTCAAGCTTATCAAATAACTCCTTTAATCTATCTAAGGCTTGTCTATATGTAGTATCAAGCTTGAGGTCAATTAATTCCTGGGGCACATCGTAACCGTGATGGGTTGAGAAACTTTGCCTTTGTTGAGTTAAGGGGCGATGTCGGTGTAAATCACGCCAAGCACCAATGTTGAGAGTTATTTCAAATCTAGCAAAGGCATTTTCCAAGGCTCGGCCTACCTTCATCCATTTAACAACGCGACCCTTAAAGTAAGCATTGATAATTTCGATTTTAGCTTCAGTAGTCATGGCTCTGACACTATCCAGAATATTCTGCCAATCTAAGTGGTTACCAGGGGAGTCGTAGAGCATGGCGGTAATAACTTTATTTTCTCCCTCAGTATCATAATCAAGTAAGACCACTTGGCTGTCACTGCCGACTAGATAATATTTATCTGGCGTCGGTAAGTGCTTGACTACCTGTTCCTTAGTTCTTTGTCCTTTACTAGCTAAGTATTCTTGATATTTACCAGCACTTTCATCTTCTAAACGTCGGAAAAATGACGGGGCCATCTTAGATAACTCTTCTTGCATCCTGGTGGCTGCCCAACGTATTTCACCACTGTGATGTTTGAGGGAGCGGTTAATCAGATATTCAGCTGCTTGAGCATTAGTAAATAAAGCAACTTGGGATAGGGTAGAACATGGTAATAACAGTCTCAAAGTATCGAAAGCCTTTTTCTCAATAACACTTGCCTTTTCATCGGGATACTTGTTAGTAAAAGCTATTTGTAATTCTGGTAAGAGAGCAGCATAGGTATCAAATAAATTATCCATTACCTCGATATACTCATCTTGCAGTCCTAAATCAGACAAAACTGGATCAACGTAATAGAGATATTTACCATCGGTCTTGATGACATAGGAAATATAACGGGTCGATTTTTCAATCCAACCTATGCCTAATCTCATATCTTCGAAATGCTTGATAGTCGTCTGAGATAAGCCGGTAAAGATGACATGCATGCCAGCTAACTGAGCGATAGAATCATCACCAAAGCCCGCTAGCCATTTGATATAAAATTCTCTAGCTCTAGGATTAGAAAAGAGGTCCAAGATAGAATGTTTGTGGAGATAGTTAATAAAGCTTTTTAATTCTTTAGCAAATCGTAACTTCTCCTGCCAAGTTTCCTTTGTATCTTTCTTTTTATCACGAACGGGGTAGAGAAAGGGATTAATGAATTCTTTTAGAAAAATCATTCTCAGGTCACCGTTGGCACGACTAGTCCTAGCGAGTAGGGCGCCGACTAATTCCGGAGAGATAATATAGGTGGCATAGACAGGTTGGTCTAAGTTGCTAAAAAATGGCTCTAAGTTGTAACGCTCCTCTTCAGTATAAGCATCAGCTTGAAATAAGGGTGCGAACTTGGATAATGCATCAGTCATAATGTGGTCCTTATAATTTGTAAAAGATCTAATAATTACCGCTAGTATGACCAATGACTAGTCAAAAGTCAAGGTAACTCAGACGATATTATTAGATATATTTTTTATTGTAAACGATAAGCTACAACTAATCAATCAGCCGGTATTGCTCAGCTGACCATTTGGGAGCGTTGACCAAGACTATAGTTAATTCATGACCGTCAATCCAATAGCTTTCAGCTTTCTCAAAGAAATATAAATCGCCAGAACTGACTTCAAAGTCGCCTTGGTCTGAATGAATGGTGCCCGAGCCTGATAAGACATAATAAACTTCTTGGCATTCCAGGTTAACACTGCGTTTTTCTGCTGGGTAACGCCCATTAATCAGAGCTGTGGCCAAGCTAAAATCTTTACTAGGGAAATCATATTCCCAAACCGTACATTGGTCAGAATGCATTTTCTTAATTGCGTTAGATTTTTTAATCAGCATATTTATTGTAAAATATTATCTAATAACTCAGGGAAGGCCTCGGTGCCCATATCGCCCAAGGTGTAATGACCATGACCAGATAACTCGATAATTTCACCGCCTAGTGCTTCGTGAAAGAGCTTTAAACTAGTTTTGCCATCGGCATCCTCATCGTCAGCGGTAAACATGACTATTTTACCAATCTTATCAGCAATGCTGGTGTCGATGGGGTAATTGTAAAATTCCTGCTCCGATGCCGTCTCCGTCTCAGCTATCTTCCAAGGCGCTACCAAGATTAATTTGGCAATCTTAGTCTGGGTTTCGCCGAGCCAGCGCACCAGAAAGGCGCAACCACAACTATGACCGACTAAAATCGTGTTTTCGTTGACAGTATATTTCTCAAATTCAGCTTTAAATTTTTCATAGTCTGGTTGCCAAGGTGTTGGCATTAGTGGTGTTTCGACCACAAAATCATGAGCTCTTAAATTTTCTGTCAGCCAAGGAATCCAGTGTTTGTTGAAATTAGTATCCCCACTATCTGCGGGACAACCGTGGACAATGATGCATTTTTTATGGGGCATATTAAGTATTGTTGATGTTATTTAGTTTATTCAAAACTTCTGTTAATTGATAAAAATGATCTAATAGATAATCAGGGTTTGCCTGAATTAACTGTTCATTACTTTGAGCTCCGGTTTTAACCGCTACCGATACTACGCCGGCATTCTTGGCCATTTGGATATCATTAACGGTGTCTCCGATATATATAGTTTGATCTGGTGCGATTCCAAGTTGCTTCATAATCATTTGTAGCCCATTTGGCAAAGGTCTCTTATCTCCATAATCTTCCAGAGAAAAGATAATATCAAAATCTTTGAAATCTAACAGGGATAGATTGGCCTCCACTTCATTTTTCATCATACAACTCAAGACACAAATATTAATACCTTGTTTTTTAATTTGCGAAAGTGTCTCATTAACTTGAGGAAAAACCGTCATTAAATGTTTGACTTGGGAAGGATACAGTTTTTTAAATTCCTGATAACAAAAATCAGATTTATCTTCATAACCGGCAGGTAGATAATTTTTAATATAATCAAAGATGCTGGTTCCAAAAACCGATAACAATTTGTCTCTTGAGCCCACGGCTATGTTATTTGCCTGAAAAACAGTCTCGATACATTTAACAATCGCCTCGTCGGTTTTTATTAAGACACCTCCAACATCTGTGATAATTAATTTGAGCATATATTCAATTATGTTTTTGTTTTTGATCTTCCATAAGATTAAATCGAACGCATTATTAAATATTCAGTATTATTTTTGCTCGTTCAAGGATGCTTGATTCATCTAAATCGGTTCTTTTGTAGCGTATGGCCTGGTCTTTCATCTTTGAAATTAAAAAATTAATAGAATGCCATTGAATGTGACTTAATTTTTCTTCATCATCTTTCATTCGCTGTGCTATATCAAATTTATCAAGTCTGATTAGGAAATACACTGTAGTTTTTTCAACTGGCGTATCTAAGCGGTTAAATTGACTTTTTATCGAGCCTATATAGTCAGAAATCTTGCCTGTAGCTCCAAATTCTTCACCTATACCTCGTAAAACAGCCTGCTCAAGCGTTTCGTTTGATTCTAGCGTCTCTCGCATCAAGATATAGAAATCATCTAATTTAATTAAATCAGTTTTAGATTTAAATTTTTTAAAATAATGACAACAAATTTCGTTTTTATCGTTACATAAAACAGCACCAACTGATAAATGGAAAGGGTGTTCTACGGTTCCCTTGTAAAGATTATTGTTCATTGATTTATAAATATTTTTGAAAATTATTTGAATTGCATTAGAGTTAGTTTTGTTCGCTTGGTCGCTAGCTCTGGATTTTCTATTTCCTGCATACGTTCATAGCCAACACGAGCCAGCCAACGTCTGAAAGGCTCAGCCTTGGGTGAGGGGATCGACTGAATAATTCGGAAAATACCTTCAGTATTGGCACAAATCATCTTTTGTTTGCCACCTTCTGTTAATACATCAAGGGTAAGTACAATTTGTACCCACCCTGTAGAAAGTTCCTTTTCCCGTTGCTTCATTCGTTGAATATACTGCTTTGGATCATTTGAGTCTATGAGCGCTAAAACAACATCTTCAACTACAAACCACCATTCCTTATTGTGAATAGTTTTTCTAATGGCCTTGCCCTTAAACAGGGCGATACTTTTTTCTTCTTTTTGAGGAGTTTTCATATAATTATGCTATATAAAAAATTTGTGTTGAGTATCCAAAAATATAAATCCAAGAGCTATAAAATCATATAAATATTATACCCCACATGATATCAAAATGAAAGAATGGCTTGAGTCTATAATATTAGGCTAATCTTGAATAATAAAATTTGAATAAATAACCGATTGGAATCTGTCTGTATGTATGGCCTTTGATTTCATGCTGATTCTTTATTTTTTATATTAATCGGCGTATAATATAAGTAGTTTAATTGTAATCATAATTATAAAACTATGGAAATCACAAATTTTTTGGCACAATTTTGGGGTAGCCTGTTTATGATTCTGGGCGCGATGTCAATCGGCGCAAAGTTTTTGGGTCGGGTGATAGAATACACTGAAGATAAAACTATCACCATTGCTACTGGCTACATCACTTTCTTACTGGGTCTGGCCACTGTGGTGGCACACAATGTCTGGGTACTGGACTGGCCAGTCGCAGTCACTATTCTAGGCTGGATTACCTTGTTAAAAGGTCTTGAAAAAGTCGCACTTCCAAACAGAGTGAATAAAAAAGCCCAAATGTTCAAATCTGGGCAGGTATTTTGGGGTTTGGTGATATTCCTAATCGGTGCCTGTTACTTCTGGATTGGATTATAAAGCTGTATGGCACGTTTGACTAAAATACGGCTTTGAGCTAGCATAAATTCAATATTTTTTGTACTTTACATTTTAAAACACATTGGAGGTATCTATGCAATCCTGCCAAGAAACTGATTACGGCGTAAATATCACTAGTCAGCCGTGGAAGATTAATTTTTTAAGGCTTAATAAGGTTCTTGAGTGGTTTCCACCAGGAGTTAACAGTCTGCCAAATACCAACAATTCAAGTAGTTGGTATCACCTATATTGGATTGGCGTTGTAGACTTAGAGTTGCTAAATCTAAGTAGTAATAAGCAGTCCTTAATGTTTATTAATCCTGACAACAACGAACTTACCGTTGATTCTAGAGAGGATCAAGCAACGGGACAGCGGACTGATTTACTCTATGACCTGAGCTTTATTAGTGAGCAGTTGTTATACTGGAAAGAGCAAGGTTATAAATATTTCAACATACTCTGTCAGGAGACGTTTAGCTGGGATAGCCGTGTTCACAATGTTGGAATTATTTATACAGAAGCTCATGATATCATGGAGCCATTTCTCAGTGAGGGTGCTATAGGCAAGCCAATAAGGCACTTAAAAGAGCATATACCAGCCAGGTTTGGATTTCCAACTCGCGAAGCATGGATTAACGAGCCTTTTATTAGATTGTTACCTTATAACAACTTTAACCTTGAAGGTAAAGACGTGACGTGTTGGACAATCCTGGATATTAAATACGGCGATTGGCCAGCTTGGTCCAAACTAATTAGTAAGCACTTGCGGTTAGCATTGTAAAGGCTTAAGTAAAAATTTACTAAGTTCTGTAAACAGTAAAGAGGATATTGATTAATGAAAGAAATACTAATGAAAGAAATGATAAAAATTTCCATTAGTGATGGAACTCCAGAAGGATCTTTTAACTTCGCCTTACCTCAGGAAGAAGTTTCCGAGATTGTCAGCCTATCAATCCAAGAAGGAGTAATCGCTTCGCAAAAGATTGAAGGGGAGGACATGACTGGAGTAATTCCAGTTCCGATAAGTAATCTGCCTCTGGAAGCACTAGTTACCAATAAAATGTACTAAGCTTCCTAACTCAGCAGCTCGTTATTTATAAAGTCCGGTTTTTAACTGGACTTTTTTTGTAATAAAAAGACTAGACAAAGCGCCTAGTCCTTATAATCAATTATTGATTATGTTTTTAATATTTATGAAATTAGCTCCTAGACAACGCCAGGACAACTAAAGGCCATATGCTAAAACGTGTGATATATATTTTTTGCTATGTCCAGATATAAAAATGAACGACACAAAAATAAAAAGAAAAGACGTTGCAAATATAAAGGCGGTAGGCTGGTCATAAGATAATTCCACGGTAACGCAAACGCTAGCAAATAATAGAGTAACTAAGCTCATAAACAAGCCTGGTAGCTCTAAAAAATTATCTGCTAGCAACAAAACAAAACTCACTATAAAACTCACCGTAGTAGCGACAAGCAACCAAGCGGTCAGATTTTCCATTACTTTAGTTGCTAAAAATAAACCCAGAAAATAACCGCCTATCGTAGTTGCTAATGTTGCAACCATGATAATTATCAGCACTATTCTTACTAGTATGTGCCTGTTTTGCGAAGATTTTACTCCAATCATTTCTAAAATCCTTTTGATTTATTATAAAATTAGTTAAGAACTAGTGTTTATATAACAGATGTAAGGCGATTTGTCAATCTATTGACAAGTCACGAAAATAGTGCTATAATTATAAATTAAGCATTATTTCAGTATTATTGGATTTTTTCAGCTGGTTTAGGGAAATCGGCTCAGAAAATTCAATAATAACAATTTTAAAGGTTTAAAATGAAAAAGTGCTTAGTTGTTCTAGTGTTCTTAGTCCTTTCATGTGAATTATCTGCCCAAATTCAGGCGTACAGTCGTTATACGGTCAACGCTCAAGTCGAGCCTGATATCAATATCTTTGGTACCAAAAAGATATCAGAAACCTTCAAATTAACGTATTTTGCACTCGTGGAAGAGTCTTGGTCTGAGGCTTTAATCGGTCTCTCCTACGCTCCGACACCGTATTTGGAACTCGGTTGTGGTGCCGGTATCGAACACAACCCTGCTATCTATCGTCTAACTGCTAGCCTTTGGCTAGGAAGCGGGGATGTCTCGTTCTTAATCATTGGTGAGAAAGGCGATGGCCCCGATAATTATTGGTATAAAACAGTTTTGGAGTACAGCGCTTCAGAGTCGTTTACTCTCGGCATTATGGCTTGGAGATTCCACGGCTTAGGTCCGCTGGCTAAATTAAAAATCAAAGCATTAGATTCTCAGCTCTGGGTTAATCCGACCTATGACCTAGAATTTAAGGTAAGTAGAATTATCACCGGTATTGATATAAAAATATAGATCACCGGTTTTGAATTGATAGAGTTTCTGTTATACGGAAACTCTTTTTTGTTACCTCGTCATTTATTAAATTATTACTCTGATGCGTTAGCGATAAAAATATGCTATAATCGAATTATGAAAACAAATATTAAGGAAACTCTAAAAATTTACTGGCAACACAGTTATCGTTATAAATGGTTAGCGCTGTTAGTGATTATAAGTTGCTTGTCTAACTCTCTGTTAGTGGCCATTGTGCCTCTGTATTACAAAAAGTTTTTTGATTTGTTTACTTCAGAATTGGTGCCATCAGAAATGGCTAGAAATCTATTCATCTTATTGCTAACTATTGGCTTGTTGAATGCATTGGGAAAACTTATTAATTATTGTTTTAGAGCCTTAATGATAAGATTTCAATGTAAGTGTTTGTTTGATTTAGCCGACACTTGTTTCACCAATATTCATCGACATTCTTTCGCTTACTTTAATAATAATTTTTCTGGGGCTTTAGTAAAGAAGAGTAGTTACTTTACTCGTTCTTTTGAATTAATCACTGACAATATTGTTAATCATCTACTACCAGCCTCAGCTGTGATTATTGCCGTAGTTAGTATTTTGTTATTTAAGAATAAATGGCTGGGAATTATTTCTTTAATATGGTTAGTAGTTTATTTGGTGATTAATTGGCTGGTCATCAAAGGAATCTTTAGAAGTGACTTGGAGCGTAACGAAGCTGAGTCGGCATTAACAGCAGATCTATCAGATACTATCGGTAATCATAATAATGTTCGCTTGTTTAATGGCTGGAGACGTGAAAGCAAAACATTCAATAACTTAAATAAGAAAATAATGTTTTTGCGCATTAAGGCTTGGATGTTACATGCTAACTCTGAATTCATGGTAGCCATGATGGCGGTGGCCTTAGAACTAGGCTTAATGTATTACGGTTTTAAGTTGTGGCAACAAGGCATGTTTACAGTTGGTGATTTCGTTATGCTACAGGCTTATGCTGTGTTAGTAATTAATCGAATTACCTGGCTAGGCAGTACTATTCGTAAGACTTATCAAGCCTTGAGTGACGCTTCAGAGATGACTGAAATATTAAAGACACCTCTGGAAATAGTGGATGCCCCTAACGCTAAAAAGCTGTCAGTGTCTAGTGGTGCCATTACTTTTCAAGCTGTGGATTTTTACTTTAATGAAACGAGGCCAGTTCTCAACAAATTATCATTGCAAGTGTCTGCTGGCGAACGCTTAGCGCTCATTGGGCCATCGGGCGTGGGCAAGACGACTATTATTAATTTGTTGTTACGTAACTTTGATCTAGCTGGCGGTAAGATTTTAATCGATGCTCAGGATATCTCTAAGGTAACTCTACATAGCCTTCGAGCCTCTATCAGCTTGGTACCCCAAGACCCGATTTTATTTCACAGGTCACTACTAGAAAACATTGCTTATGGCAAAGAGGGTGCTACCAAAGCTGAGATTATCAAAGCAGCTAAGCAGGCTAATTGTCATCAGTTTATTTCCAATTTACCAGATGGTTATGATACTTTGGTTGGTGAGCGGGGTGTGAAGTTATCAGGTGGTGAACGTCAACGTGTGGCAATTGCTCGAGCTATCTTGCGCGGGGCACCGATTTTAATTCTCGATGAGGCAACTTCCAGTTTGGATTCGGAGTCCGAAGCCTTGATTCAAGAAGCTTTGGATAAATTGATGAAAAACAAGACGGTCATCGTCATCGCTCATCGTTTATCGACTATTAGGAAGATGGATCGCATTGTTTATCTAAATGAGAAGGGGATTGCCGAGTCAGGCGCTCATGAGGATTTGGTGTTGAAGCCAGCTGGCCTCTATCGCAAGCTCTGGGAGCGCCAAGTTTCAGGCTTCTTAACCAATTAAAATATTTAAAGTCTTGAGTTCAATAAGTAAGTGCAACACTTCTAATATATTAGTATAATAGATGTGTATGATCTACAAACAACTAACAATTGAAGAAAGAGAAAAAATACAATTAATGC
>Ga0172379_10003130_pt1 | contig 27127 bp, 17 predicted proteins | sample GrowelOW334metaG_FD_119756 | JGI IMG/M metagenome (GOLD analysis project Ga0172379, IMG submission 119756) | Groundwater microbial communities from an aquifer near a municipal landfill in Southern Ontario, Canada - Groundwater well OW334 metaG | ecosystem: Environmental > Aquatic > Deep...
CCGCCCATCGGTGATGCGGAGATTACCTTGCGCGGTGAAGTTCGCAATGTATTGAACCGATTGTACATGCAGAATGGAGAGGGGAACGCATTTTTCCCCGCGGCAGAACGGAACTATCTGGCGGGAATTTCGGTGCAGCTGTGAACACCGTCCGCCGCCGGCCGACATCCGGAACCTCTATCATCATGAAACCAAAACAAAAACATGCACTGGTCATCTGCAACGGCGAAATGCCGTCGTTGAAACTGGTTGCACCGTTTTTGAAAACGAAGCCGTTCATTGTCTGTGCGGATGGCGGAGCGAACAAGGTCCGTCCGTTCGGCATCATTCCGCATTTGATCATCGGCGATCTTGATTCCATCACGCAAAAGACCCGGCAATATTTTTCTTCCGTGCCGGTCATCCGGAATTCGGACCAGAACAGCACGGACCTGGAAAAAGTGCTGGACTATCTTTTGTTGAATGGATTCGCATCGGCAACGGTCATCGGCGCCACCGGCGATCGTCCCGATCATGCCATCGCGAACTTCAGTATTCTGCTGAAATATCACCGCAGACTTTCTCTCCGTTTTTTTGATGACCGATGCAGCGTAGAGATCGTACAGAAAAAAATTCGGTTCACGGCAGAGATCGGTCAGCAGATATCCCTGGTGCCGATGGGAAAATGCAGCGGCATTACGACCGAAGGATTGAAGTATCCGCTAAAGAATGAATCGTTAGAACTTGGTGTGCGCGAAGGATCGAGCAATGAAGCAGTGAGATCGGTTGTTGCGGTCACTGTTAAAAAAGGTTCACTGCTGCTCTTTAAAATCCATCCAACAGTCAGCCGTTAATGTTGCCGTCCGCCGATACCATTGCCGAAATATCCGCCGTTATCCTTGGATTGATATCGGTCTACCTTGTCACGCGACAGAACGTCTGGTGTTATCCGCTGGGAATCATTTCGGTGTTTGTCTACATCTTCATTTTCTTCGAAGTAAAACTCTATGCAGATATGGGTCTGCAGGTCTTCTTCATTATTCTTCAGGCGTACGGCTGGTATGAATGGCTGTACGGAGGGAAAGATCACACAGCGTTGCAGGTGACATGGGCTTCACGGAAAGTGTACTGGATTACGTTGACACTCACCATTGCTGCAACGGCGATACTGGGATACTCGCTGCACCGGTTGACCGATGCCGCACTGCCATTCATCGATTCTTTTCTTGCTGTTCTCAGCATGGCTGCACAATGGATGATGGCGAAGAAGCATATTGAGAACTGGATTCTCTGGACGGCGGTGAATATCGGTTCAATTGCGATGTACGGTATGAAGGGATTATATCTGACGATGCTGCTGTATGCAGTATATCTGGGATTGGCGATCTTTGGGTATTTTGAATGGAAAAGATCCCTTACGCATCAAGCAGTCTGAAGCGTTTCGGCAAGACGGTTGACCGTATCCAGCACATCCTCCGAACTGAACGGTTTCAGCAGCACATCCCGGGCCCCCAGCTGGAATAATTCCTTCTTCGAATCTTTGTCCAAATATCCGGTGATGAAAATGAATTTTGCATCTGTCTTTCGTTTCAGCAGTTCCTTTAACAATTCACGGCCGTCCATATTCGGCATGCCCAAATCCGAAATAATAATACCGATCTGTTCCTTTTCTTTTTCGTACAATGCCAGCGCCTGAAGTCCATCCAGCGCTGTCAGCGTCGAATATCCTTCGGTCTCCAGAATCTCCTGCAGCATTGCAACAAGCTCTTTTTCATCATCCACAATCAATACCTTCTTTGTCGTCCTGCTTCCGAACGATGCAACATCCGGCTTCATCGGAGGGACGGACGGTTTGAATTCTTCAATGATATGTGTTGCGGGAAAATACAGCGTAAACGAAGTTCCTTTTCCTGTTTCGCTGAAGACGTCGATCATCCCGAAATGTGTTTTCACAATACCGTGCACGATGGCAAGCCCCAGTCCCGTTCCTTTGCCCCGTTCTTTTGTTGAAAAAAACGGTTCGTACATTCTTTTCACGGTTGCGGGATCCATGCCGCAGCCGGTATCGGAAACGGTCAGGGAGACATAGAGCTTATCTTCCGCCGTTGGAAATCTTCGCAGCAGCTCGGCCCCGTCATTATTGCCGATGGTGAAGGAGAGAACACCGTTCATCTTTGTCTGTTCGATGGCATCCCGTGCGTTAACGGCAAGATTGATGATTACCTGGTGCAGCTGATCTTCATCACCCATAATCACATCGTTGTCGGTAAGGAAGTCAGTCTGGATGGAGACGGTCTTGGGAATGGAGTGTTCCAATAACCGGCAGACATCGAGCGTGATGGTGGAGAGAGAAACGGGTTTCATCACTCCTTTTTCGGTCCGAGCGAACATCAACAGTTGTTTTGCGATGCCGGAACCGCGTTCTGCTGCACCGGCGATCATTTGAGCAAATTTCAGGATGTCCGGATAGTTCTTTGCCTTGTGCTTCACAAGTTCTGCAGACCCCATGATCATCGCCAGCACATTATTGAAATCGTGTGCGATTCCTCCCGCAAGAACGCCGATGGAGTCCATCTTTTGCGCGTGCAACAGCTGGTCCTCCAGTTGTTTCCGTTCGGTGATATCCCGGAAGATGCTTAGCAGCATCTTCTCGTTAATACCAACAGTGATAAAAGAGGTGGTCATTTCAACATTCAGTATCCTTCCGTCCCACAGGAAGATCTGCGCATCCGAACGCGGAAGGATGGAATTTTCTTTGAACCGTTTACGGTAATCGTCAATCCCCTGCAGTGTCGCCGCCTGTTCATTGTTATAGATGACATTGAACGGCATGCCGATCAGTTCTTCCTTTGATTTTTCGACCAGCGTGCAATATGCATCGTTCACCATCACGATATTCCCGTCCTTGTCGGTTACACGCATTCCGTCCGCGGAATGCTCCCACACGGCGCGAAACCGTTCTTCTTCCGATTTTTGCTGAATTGCCGAAGCAATATGCTGCGATACGAAGATGAGAATCTCTTTTTCCCGGTTAGAGAAAACAATTTTCGGATCATAACTTTGGATCGTTAAAACGCCGAAGGTTTTGCCGCCGGAGGTGAGCGGCACGCCGAGCCAGTCCACAGCCGGTGCGCCGATCAGGTCCAGTTCTCCCTGTTCGAACATATGGTCGAAGACCGGGGCCGGTGCATGGAGAATGCTGCCGGTTTCCAGAATATATTCCGTCGACCCGTGGGAGAATTTTCTCGGGCCCGGGGGAGTGTCCACCTCATCCACGAAATACGGAAAACTAATCATGCCGCTCACAGGATCATAAAGTGCGATATAGAAATTCTTTGCATACATCAGTTCGCCGATAATCTCATGAAGGCTGCGGAACAATTGTTGAATGTCCTTCGACGAACGGGTGACGTCGGTGATGCGGTAGAGCGCAGATTGGAGCCGCTCATTCCATTTCCGTTCCGTAATATCGGTAATGGTGCCGATGGTGCCGATAATGTTTTTTTGAATATCGCGAAGAGGTGCGCCGTATACTTCCGCCCAGAAACGCATACCGTCTTTCCGGACCATTTCAAGATCGTACCGTTCAGCGATACCGCGCTTGCGATTCTCATTCCGGCTTTGAATTTCGTTCCAGCGCTCTTTCGGCAGCAAGAAGGAATATCCCGGCTTGTTCTTCATTTCATCGTACGTCCACCCGCACAAGTCAGTCATCCGCTGGTTCATGTAGATCACCGTATCCTGCAGGTCGGTAATCACTAATCCTTCGCTCAGACTTTCCACCACTTCGCGGAAACGTGTTTCGGACTGAGCAAGCGCGGCGGAAATGATATCGGAATCTTCCAGACTGCGAACGAGAACGAACACTTCATCCATTCCGCACGTGATCATTCTCGCCTGGAACCGTCGCTTCTTTTGCCGGATATCAAGTTCGTACTCATATGTTTGGATGGTATTGGTGGATAAGGCGAGCTGTAAATGGTGCAGCGTCTTTTCTGCCAGTTCTTTTGGCAGCCGTTCGAAAATTGTCTGACCGATGATGTTTCCGGGGGAACCGTATAGATCATCCGGATTGCCGGCACGGAAATCGAGATACACACCGTCCTTGCGAAGGCGAAATGATACATTGGGAATGGAGGTCAGCAGCGCTTCGTTGCGCTGTTCAGAGATGGACCGTGAAGCTTCTGCTTTGCTCCGTTCATCTATGACCTTTTTCAATTCATTCCACCGGCGGTAGGAGAAGACCGCGAACAGCACGGAGAGTGTGGTTAAAGTGAATATGATCTCTTCAAGATAATATCGCTTGTAGGTATGGACAAAGTCGTAGAGTTTGTCAAAAAGATGGAATTGTATAGAAAGTCCCAGCACCGCGATGATCACAAGGGCGATCGTTACTGCATCGGTATATACGGAGGACGTTGTCTTGTTGTGTTCCATCTGTTAGAGTATAGAAATTTTTATCAAAATAAAAAAGCAGGGAAGATCCCTGCTTTTTTAAAAAAACTCCATCCGGAAAATCTGCCGGCGATTCGGACTATTTCGTGTCGAGGATCAATGGAAGTCCGTCTTTTCCGCCGACGATAATCACTTTTGTGTTCGGCGAATTGGCGAGTTTTTCCGTCGCCTCGATTCCTTTCCAGGTGAGGAGCTGCGAATTCAATCCCTGGTTTACAATCTTTTGGAAATCGGAAATGCCCTGTGCTTCGATCCGCTTCCGGTCTGCTTCCTGCTTTTCTTTCGTCAGAACGAACTGCATCCGCTGGCTTTCTTGTTCGGACTGCAGTTTCTGTTCGATCGATGCGGAGAGGCCGGCAGGGAGTGCAACTTTGCGTAGTGGAGCAGACTCTACGGTTATCCCCCGATCTGCCACCGCTTTCACGATCTCCGTCATCAACAACATGGAAAGATGTTCCCGTTCCGACGTGTATAATGCCTTAGCCTCAAAACTGGCGGTAACGCCGCGCGTTACCGACCGGAATTGCGGTTCGATAATGATGCTTTCATAATCTTCTCCGACAGTTTTATAGACATCCGCCGCTTTTTCGGGATTCAAATGATAGAGCAAACTTACTTCCAGCTGTACGGTTAAGCCTTCCTTGGAAGGAACATCCATCACTTCTTTAATCTCCTGAGTTTTGATAGACATTTTTACAATCCGCGCCAACGGATTGACCATATTGATGCCGGCTTTTAGAGTGTTATCCGAGACAGTGCCGAAGAAATCGACAACGCCAACATTACCTGCCGGGATTACCGTAAAGCAGTTGGAGAGTGCGGCCGCACCTGCTCCCAATGCTACCATCAACGAAATATTTGAAGAACTTTTTGTGTTCGGATTGATACGCATTGAGCGCCACGATACGAACGCTGCAACAGCGACAAGTGTAAAAATTAAAAAGAACATGCTTCCTCCATTGTTTAAAATTGTTAGTGTATCACAAGAACATCATAGATGTTTGAATCGTTCATCCTTGTTTTTCCGCCGCCAAGCCATTCACTCACCGATTGCTGCACGAAACGGAACTCACCGATTCCCGCACCGCCGTGATCATCCTGTGCGCCGACAAGAATGGAGAATTTCCATGATGGAGACGGCTTTCCAAGATACTCAAGCGGCACGGCAAACTCAATCACCTTTCCGCGAACATTACCAATGGGATCGGCTGCATCTTCCTGTCGGGGGATGTATTCACAAATGATTTTGCCGGTTCCATCCGATATCCTTACGCCTCCACCGACAAGGATCAGCCTGTCAAATGCGCGTGTTGAATCGAGCAGATAATCCGAATTTGAACCGACTGCAGTCTGGTACCCGCCGCCCGTATTGACCGCAATGGCAGCCATGGTCAGTTGAAATCCGTATTCCGGATGCCAGCCAGGATCGTTTAAGTGCGCAAAGGTGAGCATGCAGTATAAATTCTTATCGTCATACCGGAATGTGGCGCGTGTAATATCCAGAATCCCTTTCTTAAAGAATTGACTTTGAGGATAATGAAATGCTCCTGTTACACCGGTATCATCCCCCTCCGGATCGGTTGCGTCTGCGAGCTGTTCTGCTGACGGATTTTTTGTCCTTACAACGGCATGCGAAAGCAGTGGATGAGACGGTCCGCGGAGTACCGGGAAATCCCGTTCCGTTTCCGGCAGGGCAAGAGTGAGATCCGCGAAATATTTTTTATCGGAAAAATTTCGGAGAAAAATTTTCGAATTGTTCCGTTCTTCAATCACTCTCTTCTTGCCGTACATAACGGTGAGTGTGGAGAGAGTATGTTCAATGGTCACAGTCTTTCCGGGCATCAAGTCAACCGGCGATACCACTGCATCGCCATTAGGATAGACCCAGAGATAGTTGATCCTGTATGGTTCTTTCAGATCCTTGGGCACGACGGTGACCGTCACTTTTCCCTGCGAATGACGGTAAGAGATCTTAGCTGAAGCGGTGCCGATCCGCTGTACAAAATCCACAGCCGTGAGTTCTGCGGGGAGCTTTGGCTGGATGCGCATAGCTTTCGATGGTATGTCAACGCTGACGCCGAAGTAATCTTGATACATCGAGCGGATAAATTCCGCCAGGCTCCATGCCTGCGAATAGGTGCCGGAGAGCTTCGGTTCGGCGTTCAAACGCGGGTGTGCATCCAGTAACTCGGACAATGCGCCGACCGTTCCCCGGCGAAGAATTTGATGGATAGAATTTTTTGTGACAGGATAAACAATATCCTGCAAATCGTACCGTGTTGCAGCATAGATTGCGGCGCCGTTGAGCCAGGTCCACACAATACCGTTATGATATGCTGCATCCTTCACATAGTATGGTGGATATTCATGAAACGGATGAAAATTCGAATCATTCTGCGCAAGCGTTGTTGTTCCGTGTTCATACACCAGTTTGTTCAGCACAGCCCTCACCATTGATTGACGGACCTGTTCGGGAATTGCCATGTCGAACGTGAATAATTGATTTGGCCGGAGTTCTACGGAAGGAGTTCCGTCGCGTTTCAAATGATCATAGATTAATTGAGAAGTTGTGTCGACAAAGTACTGAGTGAAGTTCCTCTCAAGTTTGTCCGCGATGTTTTTCCACCGTGCAGCCTTATGGAAATCATTGAAATATTCAGCGCAGAACACCCCCACCATCAGCTGCTGATGCCACAATGCCTGAACATCACAGGCGCGGCTGCCGCGGGGGGACCAGGGACCGTCGGGTCCGACGGCATCCATCCAGCTTTCGGCATCCGCATGAGTAAGAAAGCCGAGCGTATCGCAATGGTATTTGATTGTTCCGTCTATTGAACGGGAGACCACGGGATACATTTCGTTGACGAATTCGAGGTCGCCGGAATACTTCACATATTCATAGAATGATTTTACAAACCACGGCGCTCCGTCGGCTGTATTATAGATGACCGATTGCGGCGTAGCCAAATTTGGGATGCGCCCATAATTGGAATTTGCCGTATCCAATTCCTGAAATGCAGCATAAGAGCGGAGAACGTCGCGCGCGTCGATTGTATTGCCGATAACATACGTTGCACCGGGAAGCGAAATGAATGAATCGCGTCCCCAATAATTATTGAACCACGGCAGTCCTGCAAAGATCCCTTTCGTTCGCGCTCCGCCGGTGGATTGATTCATAATTAGTGCATCCACTTGCAGCTTTGCCCAGGCAATCGCCATGGTCACTTCTTTATTATTGGTGGATGTGGAGGAGCGTGAAAGCAGGAGCTCCATCCTTTTTTTTCTCCGGGTGATGAAGCGATCCGGCTGCTGTACCGCGTTATTTGCAGCGGAAATCATTGTTTCAAAATTTCTGCCGGCGGCAATGGCAAATATGACCGATGATTTTCGCACATACCGGACAACAATAATGTCGGTGGGGATGATCTCGAGTGCAGGATTGGTGCGTTTCCAATGAGGAATGTCGGATGCACGGCTCGAATCACGACTGAAGTTTTCCGTCGGTTCCAATGCAATTTGTGCCGAGCGGTTGTTCACTTCAATCAAGAGAATATCCACACTGTCCAGCATCGTGAACGTTTCCTTTGTGCCGTTCTGATAGGTGCGGATCAGTTGATGGGGGAATACGATGGAGCGAGCCGTCGTTCGGTCCAACAAAGTTGTTTTCACGCTCAAAGAGTAATCATGAAAGATTTTTTCTGCGTTGATGAACCAACCTTGCCATCCTCCGGTGTTCAGTCCGTTCACTTCGCCATGATATGTTCCCGCTTCTTTATTGGTAAACACATATTGCCGTCCGCCGCCGAAAACAGTGATCCCAAGAGCATCAAAAGCAGATGATTGCGCGGACAATAAGGAAAAAGAAAAAAAGAGAAAGGGAATGAGCAGCCGGAGCAACGCATTGTAATTGCGAGGCGTCGCGATGTTTGCGGCGGTGAAGCGATCAATTCTCAGGGCTGCGATTGCTTCATCCCCTTCATGCCGGGATTCGCAATGACACAAAAAGATTTTACTTTGGTTCATCATAATTCGTTGTTCCTTCATATTGTCTCTGCTGAGTGTTTTCGCGGTTCACCGGTTTAAAACTGATGGTGGAACACCGCATCCGCCAGCAGCCAGCTTGCATCGCGCATCGCTTCCGGTGTGGAGAGTTCCTCCGGTGAAATTTGAGTGAGGGAAGAGAGTTGTAATGATTGCTGTAACTCTTCTGCGTTGCCATCAATCCGTCCGACAAATGCGTGGACCGGTTTGTGGAATTTCTGTGCACGGCGGACGATACCGGCGATACCTTTCCCGAAAAGTGTTTGACCATCCAGCATTCCTTCGGTGGTGATGATCAGATCACATTCGGCGAGTTTCGAATCAAAATTCATCACGTCCAATATATGGTCGATCCCGGAAACGAGATTGGCATTGCAAAACGTCATCAACCCGTATGCAAGCCCTCCCGCGGCACCGCTGCCGGGTATTTCGGAATATTCTTTGTGCAAATCGGAACGGACCGTTTCCGCAAAATGATGCAATGCCGATTCTAAATATGGCAATTGTTCTTCCGATGCTCCTTTTTGCCGCGCAAAGGTATAGGTGGCGCCGTGGTTACCCAGCAGGGGATTTTGTACATCGGACAGAATGGTGATGGAAGTGTTCAACACTTTCAATTCATGCGGAACTATGCGGTTCAATTGTAATAGAGGAATTGTTCCTTCTCTCAGCGGTTCATTATGCTGGTTCAGCAACTCAATCCCCAGCGCTGCCGCCATTCCCGCTCCGCCGTCATTCGTTGCTGTTCCGCCGAGCCCCAAAATGATCTCCGAACAGGAATGTTTCACAATCGCCGCAAGTAATTCACCAACACCGCGCGACGTGGAGACGGCAATAGTTTCCGGAGTGGGTGTCAGAAGATGAAGGCCGATCACTTCTGCAGATTCGATGATTGCAATATTTTGACGAGTGATTCCATACCGAGCGGTGACCTTCATCGTCGGTATCGGTCCCATCACTTCATGTTCAAACACCGTTCCGCCGAGTGAATCCATGAGACAGTCCAGTGTTCCGTTGCCGCCGTCGGCGATAGGCGCCGCAATGATCTCTGCAGACGGATCTTTCCTGCGAATTGTTTTAGAAAGGATGGCGGCGATCTTCCGGGACGATAACGCTCCTTTCATTGCATTGGGTGCAAGAAGGTATTTCATGGTGCAATATCAGAACAAAATAAAAGGATTCAAATGAGAATTTCGTAATAAGTATTTTGGGGACTAAAAAGAGTGGCCAGTCTCGTTCTGCCGGCGAGAATGAAAAAACAGATTTCGATCCGGAGACCGGACAGTCGAAACAATTTGGAATATGAGTGTTTATCGGAGAAAAAATTGTGTGCAGAAAGGGAAGGCATCCGAAATCTCTTCGATCTCGGAAGCCTTGAGTTCATGTTATTTCGCAGCAGGTTCGTTCTTCTGCATCTTCACCAGGATCACTCCGCCGATTACCATGCCTATTAGCCAGTATCCGCCGTCGATCATGGTCAGGCCAAAGGATTTTCCCTGATATGAATTTGACACATGCATGGATGTTGCGACAAAACCCAGCCAGCTCCATACCGCAGCCTGCATCGAACCTTTCAAATCTTTAACCTGAAAGGCAATATGAATATGCGACTGGACGTAGAAGAGGATAAAGTATGTGATCAACGAACCGCCGTATAAGTATGCCATATCCATTCCGGTCATCGCCTTCGCAAATTCATCGGTTACGCCAGTGTACATCATCCACTGAACGGAAAAGATTCCATACCATAGTGCACCAAGCACCCACATTGCCGCCGCCGCTATTGCTACGGCAACAACATTGATCTTAAATTCCATGCGAACCTCCGGAACAAGTGATTGAAAAGTGTTGTATGAAACTGGGTCGAAATTATTGAGTCCGAATGCTAACCGCAACACACAATCGTCAACATTCGCGAAAAACTATTTCATATCCTGCAGTTTTTTCAGATCCATCGAATTCAACAGTGATTGCAGCATCGGTATATCGGTCATTCCTTTTCCGGTAGCGGTGACGATGAAACGGTCGCCAATGACTAATTGCAGCGAACAGTGTTTGGAGTACGGATCTTCATGGGATTTTTCTATTCCCTTATACCCGTTGAATGTAACGAACTTTTCATATCCTTCTTCTGTCTCGTTCTGGAACTGTGTGCCGGTAATCATTTGCAGTGTTGCGGTCATCGCTTCTCCCATGCCGGCATAATCTGCAATCTCAACAATCACCCTGTAATGCACTTCCACTTCAACCGAATCTTGCGTGTCATCCTCCATAGTTTGCAGACGCTTCTCATCTTTTTGCGCTGTGAAGTCGACGCTTGTGACCGATGAAGTGATATCGGAATTGGAGATGGTCTGACCTTTCGGTTTTGTCCGGGTGAAGCCATCCGGAGCAGTGACAGGAAGAAATTTCTGCAGCTCTTTAAAGTGAACGACGTTCGGCGGTTGTTGCGACAGTGCGGCGGCGGGAAGTAAACACCACGCAATAAACTGTATGGTGAAAATAAATTTCATTCAGCCTCCATGCGAATTGTTGTGCAAACCTACACTTTCTGTACACTACTTTCAAGGAATAATTCGCTTTCCTTTCTTCTGTTTTTTGACGAAATTCATCAATCATTACTCACCACATCAATTATATTTCGGAATTGGAGCATATATGTCAATAATCACAGATGTTTGGGCGCGCGAGATCCTCGATTCACGGGGAAATCCGACTGTTGAAGCAGAGATCGAACTGGAAGATGGCACCGTTGGCCGCGCGGCAGTCCCCAGCGGCGCATCGACCGGCGAGCATGAAGCGGTGGAACTGCGGGACGACGACAAGAACCGGTACCTTGGCAAAGGCGTATTGAAAGCAGTAGAGAATGTCAACAACATTATCGCAGAAGAACTGACAGGATTCGATGCGCAGGATCAGGTCGGCATTGATAAACTGATGATCGAAATGGACGGCACGGAGAATAAATCCAAACTCGGAGCAAATGCGATGCTTGCGGTCTCCCTGGCAGTGGCAAAAGCAACAGCGAATTATTTCAACGTTCCGCTCTACCGGTATATCGGCGGCACGAACGCAAAAATTCTTCCGACACCGATGATGAATATCATCAACGGCGGCCGGCATGCAGATAACAATGTTGATTTCCAGGAATTCATGGTTGTTCCCGCAAACGCTCCCTCCTTTGCAGAAGCACTTCGGATGGGAACGGAAGTGTTCCACTCCCTGAAGGGAGTTCTGAAGAAAAAAGGATACAATACTGCTGTCGGCGATGAAGGGGGATTCGCTCCCAGCTTGAAATCGAACGAAGAGGCGCTCGACGTTATTATGGAGGCGATCGGCAAAGCAGGATACAAAGCGGGCGAAGATGTGTTTATCGCCCTGGATCCGGCTGCCAGCGAAATGTACCAAAGTGATGGATCGTATCTCTTTTATAAATCGACGCAGGAAAAAATCTCGGCAGAACAAATGGTGGCTTACTGGAAAAAGTGGGTGGAAAATTATCCGATTATTTCTCTGGAAGACGGTATGGCGGAGAACGACTGGAAAGGATGGAAACTCCTTACCGATACAATCGGCAGCAAAGTGCAGTTGGTTGGAGATGATCTGTTTGTGACGAACACCGAATTTCTCGCCAAAGGCATCGCACAGGGTGTAGCAAATTCAATTCTGGTGAAGGTGAACCAGATCGGTACGCTGACAGAAACACTGGATGCGATTGAAATGGCAAAGCGCGCTCATTATACCGCCATCATCAGCCACCGCTCCGGTGAAACCGAAGATGCGACCATCGCCGATATTGCCGTCGCGACAAATGCGGGCCAGATAAAGACCGGCAGCGCCAGCAGAACGGATCGGATTGCCAAATATAATCAATTACTCCGGATCGAAGAGGAACTGGATACGAACGCCATTTATGCAGGATTGAGCGCGTTCAACATAAAACGGTAATCCATGTGTTCAGTTGAAGTATGCAGTGCCGCATCCGGTCGACCCGGCGTGCGGCGCTGCTGTTTTTTCCCTGACCAATGTGTACCAAGGGTTTGAAATATACTGCCGGGATGTGTGATTTTGGCTCTTTATTCCCTTTTCATTTTTTCGTATATTTTCACTCAGCACTGTGAATTTTTGGGATGGATTGGTAGGAATAAAACATCGATGAAAATATTTGCCGCCGTTATCCTTATGCTCTTCATATCCTCCTGCAATCAGGAACAAGCAACCGGCACGATCTCACAGTCGCTCACAGGAATTCCTTTCCTCGCCAGTTCGCAAAATCTCTATGAATGGTCATTTACAACGGACTCTTCGGGAAAGCAGTTGTATAGCTTTCACGATAGTTTGACTATCTCCATCGTCTCGAATGGTGAACAGTTGTTCGGATATTCAAACCTAACGTTGATGGAAATACAATCCCGGAAAAATCCTGCGGGAGTATCGAGGGTGTGGCACCAGAATGCGAACGATACCTTGACGGAAGTTGCTTATTCCGGAGCGGGGAAAATGCCGGTTATCATGCCAAAATCCGGCAGTGCACCAACAGTGAAATCCCAATTCAACGTGCCGTACTTGGTGCAGACGGCAGCGGCGCGACACAGAAGCTTTGTGGATTCAGCGACGAAGAGAAAGGACAACCGGATCGTCTACTGTTTCCCTCTGTCGGCTGGCAAAGCCTGGATCTCGTTCCGCGATCCGTTTCTTCAGAAACGGCAAGTCTTGGGGGTTGAAGAAGTTTTCGTGAAAGCCGGGCGGTTCATCTGCACAAAAATCAGAACGGACATCTACTTTAGCGCGGAGAGGGATACCGCGATTCAATGGATTGACTATGTTGCGAAGGAAGGATTGATTCTTCGCTCACTAACGTTTAGAGGATTAATCACCACAGAACAATCGCCGGATTCCGGGTTTATTGGAACATCCTTTGAACGGACAGAACTTGTTTCATTTCATTGACCGATAACGGCCGGTGAATTTCATTATTCATCCACAAATCAAATAACATCAACGACAAATCTATGGCTCATATAAAGTTCGGTACGGACGGATGGCGCGGAGTGATTGCGGAAGATTTCACCTTTGCAGGAGTTCAGAAAGTTTCCCTTGCAACTGGACGGTATTTTTTACGGCATAAGCTTGCGAAAAACGGCGTTGTCATCGGTTATGATGCCCGCTTCCTGTCAAAGGAATTTGCTCATTGCGCGGCCCAGGTGATTGCATCGGCAGGTTTGAAAGTGCTGCTTGCGGACAAGATTTCAGCGACCCAGATGGTGTCGCTGGGAGTGGTAAAGAAAAAAGCAGCCGGCGGAGTCGTGATCACGGCAAGCCATAATCCGGCGAGATATAATGGATTTAAAATCAAAGGGGATTTCGGTGGACCGGCACATCCGGAGATGATTACCGAAGTGGAAAAAGAACTTGCACCGCTGCAGGATGTCGCGGAACTTCCGATAGAGATCAAACCGTTCGACGAACTGGTAAAGAGCAAATTGATCCAATTCATCGACCTGACGAAGATCTATGTGGCAGATCTGCAGACGAAGATCGAGTTCGACCTGATTAAATCGGTGAAACTGAAAATCATCCATGATGCCATGCACGGCGCCGGAATGGGAATTCCCGAACTGTTGCTGCCGAAGATAGGCACCATTCGCAGCGACTACAATCCATCCTTCGGTACGACGAATCCCGAACCGCTGCCGCAGAATACGGAAGAATTGAGCGTGGAAGTACGCGCAGGGAAATATCACCTGGGCTTCGCAACGGACGGCGACGCCGACCGCATCGGTGCAATGGATGAAAAAGGAAATTTCATCGACTCGCACAAAATCTTTGCAATCCTGCTGAAGTATCTGATGGAACGGAAACATTACCGCGGCGCGGTGGCGAAATCGCTTTCGGTCACGGATTTGATCACCAAAATGTGTGAACACTATAATGTTCGCCTCTACGAAACACCGGTGGGGTTCAAATACCTTTGCCGCTTAATGACGGAGAAAGATATTATTATCGCTGGTGAAGAGAGCGGCGGAATCGCCGTGAAGGGACACCTTCCCGAGCGGGACGGTATCTTCATCGGTTTCCTGCTTGCAGAAGTGATGGCCGTTCGGAGAATGAAACTGAGCCAACTGGTTAAAGAGCTTTTCGACGAGTTCGGCGAACATCACTTTGGACGCATTGATGCCCACCTGACGCCGGTGCAAAAAGAAAAAGTAATGAAGTTCTACAACAGCAAACCGAAGAAGGTCGGTCCGTTCGAAATTAAACGGTGCGATATGACCGACGGTGTAAAGCTGGTGACCAAGGATGGCTGGATTCTCGTGCGCGCCTCCGGCACCGAACCGATTATCCGGTTCTATGCGGAAGCGAACACACCGAAAAAAGTCCAGCAAATGCTGAAGGTTGCGACGAAAATATGATGCCGATGCATGCTGTCCGGCATTCCACCGGACAGCGTGCACGCTCAGCGGCTGATGATGGATGACCCATTCCGGAATTCACGGCCGCATCCGGAAGAAAGGAAACATATATGTTTCCCCGCAATTACAATGCATACTACAATGTGATGCCGGATGGCACGGTGAAGCAGATTAATCCGTTCACCGGCACCGAGGTCTGGGCAGTACCCGGACGCGGTAACAAACCTCTTATTAACGCCGTCAGCGTCGCCCCGAATCCGATACAAAAAAAAGAACCGGAAGATTATTGCAGTTTCTGCAAAGCCCGGTATTTTGATGTCCCGCCGGAAAAAGCTCGGCTGGTAAAGATCAATGACCGGTACGAAACGCTCCGCCATCTTCCACCCGACCAATACAGCAGCACGGTCGCAGAATTCCGCCGGACAGGAAATCTGTTCGAAATTGTAACGATCGATTACTGGAAGAAGAACTATAACTATAAACTGAACTCCGATCTTACCGCCTGGCGCGATTCGTATATTAACAATCCTCTTGGAAGCAAGCACATCAACGACATTATTCACTACAAACTGTTGCAGTCCGGGAAAACTGAAGACGAGATTCACAAAAAAGAAGTGTTTGACAAACTGCGGATGCTCGACGCATTCTTCGGCGGATGCCATGAATTAATTATTGCAAAATCGCACTTCATCGACAATGCAGAAAATGATACGCAGCTTCGGTCTTCCGGCTCGCTGAGTGCGGAGGAACATTTTCAGTATTTCCGTTTCACCATCGATGCCATGAGAAACATGGTTGACTATAACCGGTACATCCGCTACATCTCCATCTTCCAGAACTGGCTGAAACCTGCAGGCGCCTCTTTCGATCATTTGCACAAACAGATCTGCGGATTGGATGAATGGGGAGCGTCCATCAGCAGTCAGTTGCAGCTGGTGCAGCAGGAACCAAACGTTTTTAACGAGCTGGGTGTGAATCTTGCCGCTCAGTATAATCTGGTTTTTGCAGAAAACGATACAGCCGTAGCCTGTGTGGGCATCGGCCACCGGTACCCTACAATCAAAATATATTCAAAATCATATTTTGCCCGTCCGCATGAGCAGACGGAAGAAGAGATTCGCGGAGTCAGTAATCTGGTTCACGCCTGCCATGCGGCGTTGACGACGCAATTGTCCTGCAATGAAGAATGGTACTACACGCCGTTCGATGCAGTGTACAAGATGCCTTGGCATATTCTTCTGCGGCTGCGGGTGAACGTGCCGGCAGGATTCGAAGGCGGAACAGGTATCTACATCAATCCGATGACGCCGGTGGATATCCGTGACAAGATCGTGCCGCGGTTGTATCAACTGCGCAATGAAGGAAAGATCGTTTCGTTATCGTTGGCAGAAGAATGCAGCGTCACGCCCAATCCGTTGAAGTATTATTTGAAATGACGGATAAAGATGAAGTTTCAATAGATCTCAATCTCATCCGAAAACAGCCATGCTTTTCCACCGCTTCCTTTGTGCCATGGAGGACAAACACCAATATTCTTTGCATGAATCCGTACATACCGGATCTGTTTATTCACACGCTGCTCAATTGATTTAATAATTGCGCCGTTGTAATCGGGGGGTATACCGATTGTCCCAGAAAAGATTTTGTCATACACCGTTCCATCAAAAGAGATTTCGATTGTAATCTGCGTCGGAAAGAAAATCCATGCGTTGATATCTTGCAGAAATCTCGCGCTGATTCGTTCTACCATTTTTATCTGTTCCAGGTCAACGGTTGCCGTAAGATCATTCCCCTCGTACCCCTGCCAGTGACCGATCCGGAAATCTTCACCGCCAATAAGACCGTCAATCAGCGCTTCATCTCCTCCAGCCGTATATTGATCGCTGTATCGAGTTCCCAGTTTTATCGAACCGCTGTATTTTGTTTTAGTAAAGGAAGCTTCCGCAATGGCGCTGCTGACCTCATTGCGAACCGCAATAGCTCGAAGCGTTGTACTTTTATCGATAACGATCGGACTGCGGTAAAGTTCTGATGTGCGGGTTGGTGTGGTTCCGTCGATTGTATAATACAGTTTTGCCCCTTTCTCCGCCGCATGGATCGAAATACTATTCGTTTCCCGAAATGAAATTCCTGCGGAAGTGAAGTACGGAACAGCGGTGAAGGGGATTGTTTTCGGTGCAGCACTCTGTTTCCGCATCGTAAAACGTTTTGCAATTGATGAAGAAAGCTCAATGACGAGGGAGGAGCCGTCAAGAATATCAGCATGAGAGATGAAGAGGTCGGCCAATGCTTTGCCGTTCTTACTGACGGACTGGATATAGATATCTTCCGGAGTATTCCTTCGGGTAGAAATGGTAAACCGTTTACCATTCTGCAGACGGACGATCACAGAATCGAAGATCGGCGAGGTCAGCACATACTCTGGTTTTCCCGGCGCAACTTGATACAAACCCATTGCACTCATCACATACCATGCGGACATTTGCCCGCAATCTTCGTTGCCGGAGAGCCCGTCCGGTTTATCTGAATACAATTGTTGCAGAATCTGCCGTGTTCGTTCCTGGGTTTTCCACGGTGCGCCGGCATACGTGAAGAGGTAGGCCATGTGATGGCTCGGTTCATTGCCGTGTGCATACTGGCCGATCAGTCCGGTGATATCCGATTGTTGACGACCTTCCAGTGTGCTGGAAACTGAAAAAAGATCATCCAGTTTTTGGATGAACGAAAGCCGTCCGCCGTATAATTCCATCATGCCGTCGATATCATGCGGAACAAAAAAACTGTATTGCCAGGAATTCGCTTCCGTAAAATCCAGCGATACTGCGGAAGGAGAAAACGGCTCGCTCCACATGCTGTTCTTCTTCCCCCGCATAAATCCGACGGACGGATCGAACACATTTCGGTAACTCATCGATCTGCGGTAGAATTTCTTCGCCAGATCCTCTACGCCAAGTTTGTCCGCCGTGCTGGCAATACACCAGTCATCGTACGCATATTCCAGCGTTTTAGAAACGGATTCGGATTCCTTTTCGCTGGGGACATACCCGCGCGAACGGTATTGGGATAGTCCGAAATGATCTTTCTCGGCGCTGGTAACCATTGCTTGCAATGCATGCTTCCGGTCAAATCCCGGAATATTTTTGCCAACGGCATCTGCAATCACTGAAACGGAATGATATCCGATCATGCAATAGGTTTCGTTCGAACAAAGCTCCCACACCGGAAGCAATCCGCTCTCATCATATTGTGCAAGAAATGTGTTGATGAATTCGGCGGTTCGACGCTCATCGATGATCGTCATCAGCGGATGCAGCGCGCGGAATGTATCCCACAAAGAGAAAACGGTATAGTGTGTTCGGTCCTTTGTCGAATGAACGATTCCGTCCATGCCGCGGTATCGTCCATCGGCATCGGAAAAAGTATTCGGTGCAATCATGCAATGATACAGTGCGGTATAGAAAGTCCTGCGGTCAGTTTCGGAGCCGCCAACCGCCTCAATGACACCCAAAGCACTGTCCCATGCTGTTCGCGTCTTCATTGCCAGCGCATCGAAATTCCACCCCGGTGCTTCTGCAAGAAGATTCTGGCGCGCGCCATCGGCACTGACGGAGGAGAGTGCAACTTTCACGACGAGTTCCCGCCGGGTCCGGGTATCGAAAGCAATAACAGCTTTAACATTCGTTCCCTGTGCGGTGTCACTGCTCCATGCAATAGTATTATTATTCGTGATGGAGCATTGTAAAATAGGAAGGGAAAACTGTGCGGAAAAATAAAGATTCTGATCCCGTGCCCAGCCGGTAGAACGGCGGAATCCAGAGATCTCGGTATTTCCGTTTTTCTGCATCCATGATTTAATGACCACATCAGGTCCGAGACCATGATGAAGATCGATAATGACAAACGCAGAATCCGTTTTCGGGAAACGATACCGGTGAATGCCCACACGCGTTGTGGCTGTGAGATCGACAGCAATTGAATCATCGGTCAACAGCACGTGATACCAGCCGGCCGTTGCGGATTCCTGTTCGTGAGAGAATGAGGAGCGATCGAGCGAGGGTTCGAGACGGGGTTTCCGCACCATCGGCATCAAGAGAATGTCGCCGTAATCCGGAACACCGGTGCCGCTTAAATGTGTATGAGAAAAACCAAGAATACTGGAATCCGAATAATGATATCCGCTGCAGGCATCCCAGCCTTCAATGCGGGTATCCGGACTCAATTGCACCATGCCGAACGGCGCCGTTGTGCCGGGAAACGTATGACCGTGCCCGGCTGTGCCCACGAACGGATTCACCAGAGTTGAAAGATTGAGCTGGCTAAACACGAAACCTGACGTAGAAAGAAATAAAATGAAATAACGCATGCACGACTCCGTGAATTGGTTGCGGTAAAATAGGAAATTGTTTTCGCAGACGCATGGAAAGAGATGTATCCGTGCTCGCCAGGAAGGGGATTCCTACGGACGAAAGAATGTCGTTTTACCGTTCATCCAGCACTTCGCGGATTGTATTCAGCACTTCGTCGATATTGAATGGTTTCGCAATGATCCGTTTAATGCCGCTCTCCACCATTTCCGTCTTCGACGAATGTTCCAGATAGCCGGATGCAAGAATCAGCTTGATATCCTGATTAAGTTTCTTGAGATGCAAAAAGAGTTCATTGCCCCCCATGGTCGGCATACCCAGGTCTGATATCACCAGAGCAATATTTCCTCCATGCACTTTATACGCGGCGAGCGCCTCGGCACCGTTGGATGCAGTGTATACGGTGTATCCGTGTTCCGTCAGTATTTCGGAGAGCAGTTCCCGGATGATCGTTTCATCATCGACCACGAGTATCGTCTCTTCTCCTTTGGGTGCCGCACCGTTATGAAGCGATTCCTGAAAATGCGCTCTGGACGAAACGGCGGGGAAATAAATGGTGAATACTGTTCCTTTCCCCTCTTCGCTTTCCACTTCAATAAAGCCGCGGTGACTTTGGACGATGCCGTGCACGATGGATAATCCCAATCCCGCACCCTTACCCCGTTCCTTGGTAGAGAAGAACGGTTCGAAAATCTTTTGCTGCATTTCCCGTTTAATGCCGGTGCCGGTGTCGCGGATGCTCAGCGCAACGAATCGTTCATCGACAATGGAAGGATATTTGTTGACGATGCGTTCTTTTCCGACAGAATCTATTCGAATGACAATAACGCCGCCGTTCGGCATGGCATCTTTTGCGTTGATAGAAAGATTCACCAATACCTGGTGCAGATGGGCGCTTTCACCCATGATCAATGCTTCATCGGCGGTTACTTCCGTCTTTACCGAGATCGATTTCGGGAGGGTATGTTCCAATAATTGTTTCACTTCCTGTACAATGTGCGAGAGTGAAATGGGTTTCAATTCCAGCTTTTCGGAGCGGGCGAACAGCAGCAGTTGTTTCGATATTGATGCGCCCCGCATAGACGCTTCGACGATCATTTTCGTATAGCGGGACAGTTTTTCGTCATTTACCGAAAGCGGCTGCATCATCTGCGCTGCGCCGGTGATCATCGTCAGCACATTATTGAAATCGTGTGCAACGCCGCCGGCCAGCCGTCCCAAACTGTCCAGTTTCTGAACTTGAATGAGCTGCTGCTCGAGCAGTTTTTGATCCGTGATATCGCGAATGATTCCGCGGTAATATTGCACGGTGCCGCGGTCATCCCGGACAACAGTGGAAGTTTCCATGACGATAATTTGCCGGCCGTCTTTCCGTTTGAGCACGATCTCTTTGTTTTTGACGAAACCTTTTGCTTCAATTTCCTTCCGGAACGCAATGCGGTCGCTGTCGTTCAGAAACAGATCGTGCGAAGAGACGGTTTCGATCATCTCTTCTTTTGTTGTATACCCGAACAGTTTTACTCCGGCGGGATTGATATCCACAAATTTTCCGTCCGGGGTTGTAATGAAAATAACATCTTCAGATTCGTCGAAGATCTCCTGGTACTTCGCCTCTGATTGACGAAGAGTCTGTTCTGCCTGAAGATGTTTCAGCAGCAGCCGGTCATGTTCCAGTTCCTTTTCCCTGGCTTCCAGATGGGTTATGTGTTTTTGAGTTCTCCAGCGAATCAATGCAAAGAGCAATGCCGTGCCGGAAAAGAAATAGAAAAGATACGCCCACCAGGATTTCCACACAGGGGAGATGATCGTAACATTAACCGATGCACCTTGTTCATTCCACACCCCGTCATTATTGGCAGCTTTCACACGAAAAGTATATTTGCCGCCATCCAGATTCGTATAGCTTGCGTATCGGCGAGTGCCGGAATAGATCCATTCCTTATCGAATCCGACCAATTGATAGGCGTATTGGTTCTTTTCGGGATGTGAGAAATCCAGTGCGGAGAATTCGAAGGAAAAGAATTCGTCATTATAGTGCAGGACAATATCTTTGATACGGGAAATGGAGGTGTCCAGTTTTTTCCTTTTGTCGAAGACCTTAAAATCGGTCAATACAACGGCCGGAATATGGGGATTGTCTGAAATGCGATCTGGATAAAAACAGTTGAATCCGTTTGTGCCGCCAAAATAGAGTTCGCCGGTGGAGGAGCGGAGGCATGCACCTTGATTGAATTCATTGCTTTGCAATCCATCGCTGACATCATAATTGCGGAACGTATGTGTCGAACGGTCGAATTTTGATAGTCCGTAATTCGTACTAATCCAGAGATATCCGGCATTATCGCTGACGATACCGTAGATGACATTATTCGGGAGTCCGTCCTTTTCGGTATATCGAGAAAACTGTTCCGTTACGCGGTCAAAGGCATTTAGTCCTCCGCGGGTGCCGATCCACACCGTACCGGTGGAATCCTCGAACAAGTGCCGGATCCTGTTATCGCTGAGGCTGTGGTTATCCTGCGAAGATTCATAGTGTTTGAATCTGACACTGCTGTGCGGTGAGGCTGTTTGATCGGAAGAAAGGACATTCAGGCCGCGGTCAGTACCGACCCACAACGCTCCTCCGTGATCGACCATCATAGCGCGAATAGCATTGTGATTCAGACTCGCAGAGTTCTCGGGATGGTTCTGTATCTGGATGAATTTTTTACGATCCTTCGGCAAAACACTAATGCCGTTATTCGTTCCGATCCACATCGTTCCCGGCGGATATTCCACCATGGTGATGATATCGTTTCCGGAGATGCTGTTCGTATCATTGTTCTTCGCCAGGAAATGATCGAATCGTTTGGTTGACGGGTCGAACGTATTCAGTCCACCCCCGAATGTTCCGATCCAGACGATACCGTCTTCGCTTTGAAGCAGGCACCACACATCGTTATCATTCAAAGTGTTCGGTGATTGTTGCTGTTTGGTGTAGCTGCGGAATGTTCCGGAGATTCGATCGAATATATTCACTCCGCCGCCGAGCGTTGCAATCCAGATTGAATTTCCGTTGCTTCCTTTTTCTTCGCAAAAATTCCAAATGCTGTTATGAGTCAGGCTTTGCCTGTTTCCCGGAGTGTTCGAATATTGCGAGAATTTTTTTGTGGCGGGATTGTACTTGCTGATGCCGCTGCCGCCGGTGCCGACCCAGAGGATGTTTGTTCTGTCCGTGTACAGCGAATACACCCGATTGCCGCCGAGACTTTTCTGGTTCAGCGCATTATGAACATGATGAGTGAACTGATCACCGTCGAACCGTTCCAGTCCGCCGCCGAGCGTTCCGATCCATAACGCGCCATCCTCATTGCACGAGATCGATAATATGGAATTATTGACGATGCTACGGCTGTCGGCAGGAGTATTCTTATATCGCGTGAATGTCTGGCTTCCTGCATGAAAACGATTCAGTCCTCCGCTTTCGGTGCCGATCCAGAGATTGTTGAACTTATCTACGAACAGTGCGCGGATTGCATTGTCGCTAATGCTTACCGGATTCTTAGGATCGTGAATATACCGGGTAAAGTTCTTTTCCCTTTCGTTCCACCGGTTCAATCCCCCGCGTGTTCCGATCCAGATTGTTCCGGAAGAATCTTCGTTGATACAGAATACCGTATTCTCGGTGAGACTTGACCGGTTGTCGGCAGTATGTTTGAAAACCGTGAATGTTTTCCGGTGGCGGTCGAAAACATTCACGCCTCCTCCGCGCGTGCCGATCCATAGTGCTCCGTTTCGGTCTTCCAGCAAAGCGAGAATCTCATTGCTGCTGATCCCGTCCGGGACAGAAGGAAGATGCGGATGACGTATGAATTGTTCGGTCACCGGATCGAAGCAATTCAATCCGCCTCCGCTTGTCCCGATCCAAATCATTCCGCTGCGGTCCTCGGCAATGGACCAGATGAAATTATCGGAAAGGGAATTGGTGTCTACAGGATCGTGCTTGAAGACGGTGAAGGAATATCCATCGTACTTGTTCAACCCGTCCTGTGTTCCAAACCAAAGGAATCCCTTTCTGTCCTGAAGGATACAGTTGACCGTACTTTGCGAAAGTCCGTTTTGCAATGAGATTCGATCGAACCGCAAATCGTTTTCTTGAGAATGAGCAATGGTGAAGGAAACAATGGACAGAGCAATGAATATGATGAGGAGGGAGAAAGACCGACGATCAACCGATTTTGAAGCGGAAGAAATCATACTCTCAGGTATTGTTCCGTATAACTTACTCCGCCAATTGCTTATTGTCAAGTATTCGGTGTAGAGAATGCGGATTCGCTGATTTCTGCGATGGTGACATTATTCACCGGGCCCTTCTGTATGACTTTCACCTTCTCACTTCAATTTTCTCCTGCATCCCGTCCCAAATTATTGCTATATTCTTCAGCATAATTCGAGAAAGGAAAACTATGTCTACGAAAGCTGTGCTCATCACCGGAGCAAACGGCGAGATCGGCCATGGCCTGGTCACCCGGCTCACAGAACAGAATCCTGAAATTAAGATCGTTGCTATCGATGTTCATCCGCTCAGCAAGACACTGAAAACATTGTGCCACGAAGTGATTGTGGGGGACATCATGGATGTTTCTCTGCTGGACCGGCTTGCGGCATTCTATGATTTTGATACCATTTATCACCTCGCCGCCATTCTCTCGACCAAGGCGGAAAGAGAACCGGTTCTTGGCCATCGCGTGAATGTGGACGGAACGCTGGGATTGCTGGAACTTGCGGCGCGACAGGCGAGGGCAACCGGAGAGAATGTGAAATTTCTTTTTCCGAGCTCAATCGCTGCATACGGTCTGCCGGATGTTCCAACGAAAATGAAAGCGGGAAAAGTGAAGGAATCGGAATGGCTGGACGCACGCACAATGTACGGTATCAACAAAAAATATTGCGAGGACCTGGGTCGTTATTACAACTGGTACTACCGTCAGATTGATCCACAGCCGACGGCGGCTCACGTGGACTTTCGCGCGATCCGGTTTCCGGGACTCATCAGTGCGGTCACGCTTCCGACCGGGGGAACGAGCGATTACGGTCCGGAAATGATGCACTTTGCCGCACAGGGAAAAGTATATAATTGTTTTGTCCCCGAAAGTGCCACACTCCCCTTCATGGTTATGCCCGATGCAATCAATGCGCTTTTAAAGCTTGAGTCGACACCGGCAAAACAGTTGACGCAGGTAGTATACAATATTGGAGCATTTTCTGTTTCCGCAAAAGAGTTTTACGACGTGATCAAATTGGCGTTCCCGGATGCCAAAGTGAACTTCAAACCGGATTCGCTCCGTCAGAAAATTGTGGACAGCTGGCCTGCCGATGTGGATGACCATCTCGCACAAAAGGAATGGGGATGGAAAGCGGAGTTTGATTTCAAGCGGTCGTTTGAGGAGTACCTTATCCCGGCCGTGAAACAGCGATATGAAAAAAAATAATCTCTTTTCCAAAAAACAAAAACCGCGATAGTTCGCGGTTTTTTATTTTCTATTGAGTAAATACCTGCCGCAAGTCCTTCGGAGCCGCGAGGTTATTCATCTCTATGTTTTCTCTGTATCCTTGTTCCTCCGTGGTTATGCTTTCCGCAGTGTAAGAACGGTTATTTCTGATCGGGCACCCACACGGACCGGCGGTCCCCAATATCCTGTTCCTTTGCTCACATACGCCCAGGTCTTTTCGCCGAATTTGTTCAATCCTTTAATAAACGGCTGACCGATTGTGGCGACAAGATTCCAAGGGAAGAATTGTCCTCCGTGCGTATGTCCCATCAGCACCAAATCCAGATCCAAATCGTTCACATGGAACAATGTCCGCGGCTGATGAGCGAGAAGTACACGCGCCGTGTCAGTTCGGGAGCCTTCCAGCGCTTTGGCTGGATCAGACTTGTGTGCAGGAGAGAATCCGCCGCCGCTGTAATCGGTGACGCCTGCGAGTACGAATGCTGCTCCATTCTTCGTGATATTCCGATGTTCATTCATCAGAACATCGTATCCCATATCTCGTGCATGCGCCACCCATTGGTCTGCACCGGAGTAATACTCATGATTGCCGGTAACGAAAAACTTTCCGTGCGGGGCGAACACGTTAGCAAGCGGTTCAAGGTCGTTTTTCAGGTGAGGGACGGAACCGTCCGCCATATCACCGGTAAATGCAATCAGATCAGGAGTAAGTTTTTTCACTTCTTCCGCAATGGTTTCGATAAAATCACGTTTGATCGTCAACCCCGCGTGGATATCGCTGATCTGCACGATTTTGAATCCATCGAATTCCTGCGGGAGTTTTGCTATTGGAATATCAACATTGACGATCCCCGGTTTTTTCCTCGCTTCGTATACGCCGTAAGCGGTTAACGTTCCCGCAACACCAAGAACACCGAGATTCGTCGTCTGAAGGAGAAATTCCCTCTTTGCCGCATCAAAAGTCTGCGGTGAAGAGGAAATGAATGAAAACAGTTTCTGTCCGCCGAATCCGAGCAGCCACGCCATGTCGCGGAAGAAGAGAGCAACGAAGACGAATGAGAGAAAACCAAGCGATACATAACCGATCCACGAATAGAGCCCGCTGTATTTTTCGGCGAAGCGGACCATGAAGAACGAACTGAACGGAATCACATACATCAGCGTCAGCACAGTCCACGCAACCTGTTTGTACGGCGCTTCAAGATGGAACGGCATGATAAGCCGCCACGCCATATAATAATATCCAATTCCAAGGACCGACAGCATAATGCCGATCCAGATCAGGAACATTGTCAGTTCATTCATACTCACATGTCGTTTAGTTGTCGATCGTGCCACGGTTGTTCTATCTTTCTTTCATTCCGATGTGTTACTTAACGAACTTCATTTGAAACAGCGGAGTCTGCAATGCGCCGTACATCCGAACCCACAGGAGCAGATATGCCTCCGTACCGCGTGCATTGGTGATGTCTCCGAGATCGATGATGCTCTCGTCTTTCCAACCGAATGAGTGCAATAGTTCGATGACCTTCTTCTTTGCTTCGGCGTCGTTTCCGCAAATCGGCAGCGAATGGTCGCCGTTGTTTACCAGCGAAGGATTAACCATCAGCGGATTGCTCAACATGTTGAGTGCTTTAACCACTTTCACCGACGGATAAGCGCGTTGAATCTGTTCGCCAAGCGAATCGGTGTTGGATACGCTGAGAGACGGCGGGAACCCTTTGGAAAAATCCAATGGATTGGAGATGTCGATCAAAATTTTGCCGTTCAGATTTTTTTCTCCGGCGGTCGCCAGTGCAGGAAGGGAACCGGCTCCGGTGGTGGCATTCACCAACAGTTCGCCGAATGCTGCCGCTTCCGCAAATGTTCCGAGAGAGACAGCGGCGTTATTCCTGTGCCACTCAGCAAAGGGAGGATTGCCCATTGAATCGCCGGTTGTCCGCTGCTCTGTTTCAGCGGAATTCCGCGTACCGAGTTTTACCGAATGACCAAGAGAGACAAGTTTTGCGGCGATGGCGCGGGCTACCCCGCCGGTTCCAAGAATTCCTATGTTCATGAGTTCTCCAATATGAGGATAGTTATTTAATTACGTCACCCCGAACTCGTTTCGGGGTCTTGTTGTAAAGATGCTGAAATGCCGCTTTACGGTTCCGCTTATTTGAATCCCGCCAAGGCGGAATCACAAACTGCAGGGCATCCCGTACTGCGGGACAAGTTCAGCATGACGTTGTTTGAAATCTATGCTTCTTTCTTTTCATCGCCGGGATAATGTCCGCAGCGGCGGCGCCATTCTTCCTTAAACTTCTCACGTTCTTCGGGAGTCATAGCGGCAAGTTTTTCTTCCATTTTGTGTTTCCAGCGGTGCGATTTCCAGCTCATACCG
>Ga0172379_10003131_pt1 | contig 27125 bp, 22 predicted proteins | sample GrowelOW334metaG_FD_119756 | JGI IMG/M metagenome (GOLD analysis project Ga0172379, IMG submission 119756) | Groundwater microbial communities from an aquifer near a municipal landfill in Southern Ontario, Canada - Groundwater well OW334 metaG | ecosystem: Environmental > Aquatic > Deep...
GCCTGCAATATGCGGCGTGGCAAAATCAACCATATCGAGCAATTCGGAATCTATATTCGGCTCATTCTCCCAGACATCCAAAACCACCGCAGTAAATTTGCCGCTGCTGATTGCATTTTTCAATGCGTTCGTATCGTGAACTTTGCCGCGAGAGGAATTTATAAAAATTGCGCCCTTTTTTAGTGATTTTAAAAACGCCTCATCAGCCAAATGGAAAGTTTTGTCTATGCCATCAGAAATCAAAGGCGTATGACAGGTTACAATATCGCAATCGAAAATTTCTTTGAGCGTCCGATATTTTTTATCACCCGTTTTTCTCGCTAAAGGCGGGTCATTCAAAACCACTTTCATTCCGAGAGCTTTTGCTTTTTTCTCCACCCTGCTGCCGACATTGCCGACGCCGATAATGCCGATGGATTTTTTTGTAACGTCAAAATTATATTTGTCGGCCAAATTTAAAATCGCCGAGGTGATATACTCCGAAACAGAATTAGCGTTTGAACCCGGCGCCGAGGAAAAACCTATATTATTTTTCGCCAGATAATCAATATCGATATGCTCAAAGCCTATTGTGGCCGTAGCGACAAATTTTACATTTGTGCCGGCCAGCAATTCTTCGTTCACCTTTGTTATACTGCGAACCAGCAGAGCATCGGCGTCTTTTAGGATTTCATTGGAAATTTTCCGCCCGTGACAGGTTTGGCAATCGCCCGCCGAGCTGAAACATTCTTTTACAAACGGTATATTTTCATCAGCTATAATCTTCATAGCCGGCATTATAAACACAGAAAACGCAGAGTTCACGAAGAAATTATAAACTAAGAGCTTTTAACGCTTGTTCTATTGTCATACATCTTATTCTTATCAGGGGGTACGATGTTCCCTGGCTATGACAAGCCCAATACCCTAATCTTCTTGACTTTAGTCGTTTATGGACTTAAAGTTAGGCACGCTAAAACTTTAGGAAAGGCTTTCGATGGCACAAACCAGATTCGCACCATCACCAACCGGCTATCTCCACGTCGGAGGGGCGAGAATCGCTCTGTTCGACCTGATATGGGCGAGAAAAACGGGCGGAAAATTCACCCTCCGAATCGAAGATACCGACCAGACCCGAAACAGTCCCACAGCGGCTGAGCAGGTTATGGCGGATTTGAAGTGGCTCGGTCTGCAATGGGACTTCGGCCCCAAAGTCGGCGGGCCTGCGGAGCCATACTATCAATCGCAGCGAAGAGATATTTACGACAAATACATCAACCTGCTCATCGAACAGGGCAAGGCATATTACTGTTTCGACACTTCGGAAGAATTGGAGGCGATGCGGAAAAAAGCAACAGCGGAGAAGAAAAATTTTCTCTACCTGCGGCCGGAGAAATTCCCAACAGTTGCGGATGTCGAAAAAGCACGCAGCGAAGGCAGGCCGGTTGTTGTGCGATTCTGTATGACTAACGATGAGATTGTTATCAACGAAATTATACGAGGCGAAGTTAAATTCGCAGGCAGCGACCTCAGCGATTTTATCATACAAAAAAGCGACGGCTTTCCGACTTATCATTTTGCATGTGTTGTCGATGATGAACTGATGGGCGTTGACTGCGTAATCAGAGGGCAGGAACATCTGATGAACACGCCAGGCCACATTATGCTGCAAAAAGCTCTCGGCTTCAGAACGCCGATTTATGCGCATCTGCCTGTAACGATGAATCAATCGGGCGGAAAAATGTCAAAACGCGACCGCGCCAAAGTTTTGAAGGAAGCGATAAAGGCAAAACCCCAGCTTGATTTGGAAAAATTAGCTTCTGTCGGCGGAATTTTAAAAACTGATATTGAAAGTTTTCTCAAAGGCGACAGAACGCCTGATACTCCCGCGGTGAACGCGATGGCGGAATTTCTCGGCATCGAACTGCCGGAGGTTAATGTTGTTGATTTCTTTAAAAGCGGCTATCTGCCGGAGGCTCTGATAAATTTCATCGCCCTTTTGGGTTACAATCCCGGATTTGATAAGGAAATTTTAACTATTGATGAGCTTATCGAAAGTTTCGACCCGGCTCGATTCAATAAGACAAACAGCCTGTTTGACCGTAAGAAACTGCTTGCGTTCAATACCGAACATATAAAACTTTTGAGCGAAGACAAACTCTTAAGCAGGTATAAGGATTTTCTTAAAGGAACAAATTCAATCGCCGCAAACGCTGACGATAAATTACTTTTGAGGATTTTGAAAGCTTCAGCAGGCGCAAGAACGCTTGCGGAAATTGAGCATAAGAGCAGATTTATTTTTACCCCAGGCGACAAAATCGCTTATGACCAGAAGGATGTCGAAAAAGTTCTTTTGAAAAACAATGGCGAAGGTTTGGCGATGCTGGCCGAATTGAAAAATCATTTTGCCAAACTTGAAGTGATAAGCGAGCAGGCGATAGAGACAATGCTTCGCGGACTCGCTGAAGCAAAACAGGTTGGTCTTGGTAAAGTTGCTCAGCCTTTGCGAGTCGCAATAAGCGGCACAACTATTTCCCTGCCGATTTTTGAATCAATTGACATACTTGGAATAAAAGAAACATTAAAAAGAATTGACGGAACTATTCTTAAATTTAGTTTGTAGGGTGGACAGCTTGCCTGCCCTGAGCTTCGTCGAAGGGGCTGTCCACGCGATTTTATTTTTGATATTAATAAGGAGTACGATATGTCTTTACTGGTAACCGGTTCGATAGGGATTGATACGGTAGTAACGCCGTTCGGCAAGAGCGAAAACTGCATCGGCGGCTCGGCGGTTTATTTCAGTATGGCCGCAAGTTTCTTTACTCCTGTACGATTCGTCGGCGTTATCGGAGATGACTGCCCATTCGATTTGGCGAAGGTTTTCGCAGGCAGAAACGTCGATTTGGCTGGCCTGGAAGTTCGTCGCGGCAGCAAGACGTTCCGCTGGAAAGGCTCCTATCAGGGCGATATGAGCCAGGCGATTACCGATTGTCTGGAACTTAATGTTTTGTCGGAACATCCGCCTGTTGTGCCGGAGCAATTCAGAGACAGCGAATTTGTCTTCCTGGCAAATACGCATCCGACGCTGCAGATTCAGCTTTTGGAACAGTTGAAAAGTCCCAAATTTGTCGTCGCTGATACGATGAATTGCTGGATTGACAGGCAGACAGATGAATTAAAAAGACTGTTGAGTAAAATTAATGTTCTTATTCTTAATGAGGGTGAGGCGAAAATGCTCACCAGGAACGATAACCTGGCGATTGCCGCTGATGAGCTTCGCAAGCTGGGGCCTAAATTTGTGGTTATCAAAAAAGGAGCCGATGGCTCAATGCTCGTTGGCGAAAATGAATTTTTTATGCTGCCGGGCTTTCCCTCCAGGGAAGTAAAAGACCCGACCGGCGCGGGCGATTCCTTTGCAGGGGCTTTTATGGGCTATTTAGCCTCAGTCGGCAAGACCGACGCGAAACTTATGCGAACTGCGATTGCTTACGGAACGGTAACCGCTTCGCTGGTGATTGAAGGGTTTTCAATGTCGTCAATCGCTGCTATAAGCAAGACTGTCATAGATGCCAGACTTGCGCAGCTTAGAAAAATGACAGAATTTTAAAAAAGTAATCAGAGCCGCGAAGAATTTATATTTCTTTGTGCCTTTGTGCCTTTGTGTCTGATTGTTTTATGCGATTATTCATTGCCATTGATATTGATGATGCCGTCAAAGCCGCTATTGTAAAATTGCAGCAGCGGATGAAGCAAAGCCTGCGGAACGGTAACGGCCTCAAGTGGGTTGAACCAGAGCAGATGCACCTTACGCTGAAATTTTTGGGCGAAGTGAACGATGGCAGACTCGACGAAATTGCCGAAACAATAAATATAGCCTGTTTTGAAAAAAGGGCATTTGAATTTGAGCTTTCCGCTGTTGGAACTTTCGGCAGACCATCAAAAGTCTTATGGCTCGGCAGTGAAAAGCAAAGCGGCGAACTCCTCGCCCTTGTCGATTCGGTCGAACTGGCTCTGCAGGAACTTGGATTTGAAAAGGAAAATCGGCCTTTCAGTGCGCATTTGACTTTGGCAAGGGTTAAAGATAACTGCATTGAAAAAAATCTGCGGCGAGTAGTGAACGAGAATCAGAAAGTGGAAATACCGATGGTTTTGGTTGGTTCGGTTTGTCTTTATAAAAGCCAGTTGACATTAACCGGCCCAGTCTATACCCTGTTGAGAAAAATAGAACTAAAAAAGGATTTTTGAGAGTGATTTACTTATGTTAAAGACAGCAAAAACGAAAAAAGCGGCAGTTGAAAAACCAGAAAAAACCGTAAAAACCGAAAAAGCAGGTGTAAAGACCGACGGCGCACTTGAGCGGGCAATCGCTCAAATCGAAAAGCAGTATGGTGCCGGCTCGATTATGCAGATGGACCAGAGCAAATACGCCAAAATCGAAGGCACTCCGACCGGTTCGCTCTCGTTAGACATCGCTCTTGGCGGTTGCGGCGTTCCCAGAGGCAGGGTTATCGAATTTTTCGGCCCCGAATCCAGCGGAAAAACAACCCTCGCTCTGCACGTCATCGCAAACGCACAGAAAAAAGGCGGGGTTGCGGCATTTATAGATGCAGAACACGCCCTGGACACAACCTGGGCGAAAAAACTCGGCGTTGATGTCAGCGGCCTTCTCGTCAGCCAGCCCGACACAGGCGAACAGGCTCTCGATATCGCGGAAATGCTGATAAAGTCAAACGCCGTCGATGTGATTGTTATCGATTCAGTCGCCGCTCTCATACCTGCCGCTGAACTGGCAGGTGAAATGGGGCAGTCTCATATGGGGCTTCAGGCAAGACTTATGAGCCAGGCAATGAGAAAACTCACCGGCGTTATAAACAAAAGCAAGACCAGTCTCATTTTTATCAATCAAATAAGAATGAAAATCGGCGTTATGTTCGGAAACCCTGAAACAACGACCGGCGGAAACGCTTTGAAATTTTACAGCTCTATCAGATTGGATATCAGAAGAATTTCCACAATTAAGGAAGGCACCGACGCGATCGGAAACAGAGTAAGGGCAAGAGTCGTGAAGAATAAAATCGCCCCGCCTTTCCGTGAAGCTGAGTTCGATATTATGTTCAACGGCGGGATAAGCTACGAAGGCGATTTAATTGATTTGGGAACAACCCATAATGTCGTTACTAAAAGCGGCGCTTGGCTTCTCTATGGCGATACTAAATTAGGTCAGGGCAGAGAAAACGCCAAAAAGTTCCTGATTGAAAATCCGAAGTTGACGGAAGAAATAAAAGAAAAAATCCTCCTCGCCGTCGGCGTAAAAGAGGATGCCAAAAAATAATTTTCAAAATGTTTAGCCCCCACACCTGTGGTGGGGGTTATTTCGTGGTTAGGGTTAGCCCTGCCATCACTATGGCAGGGTCCGTGGTTAGCCCCGGCCACCTGTCCTGAGCTTGTCGAAGGAATACTTTGCCGGGGTTCAGAGCCCAAGCGATAGCGCAGGGTGTTATTTAACCCCCAGTTCTACTGGGGGTCGTAGTCAGAGCCGCGACAGTAATGGAGCGGTCAGTTTTATATAATTTTTTTTCTCTGTGTCTCTGCCCGTCGCGGCGTAGTTTTGTAGGGTGGACAGCTTGCTGTCCACGCGGTTGTTTTTTTTAATCTGTGAAATCCGCGTAATCCGCGGTTAAAATTATGTCTCTGTGGTGAAAAGTTAAATGTCAAATTCCGCTGAAAAAGTTGTAGGGTGGACTCTTGACCCATGCGGTTATCTGTTAACATCGACCTGTTTGAATAAGTAGAGAAATAAAAAATGAACTATTGGACAGATTTAAGCATAACGTATGCGAGCCAAAGAAGTTATTTGGATGATCTTTTTAGGGTGTATCCGACAGTACCGGAAGGGATTCGTGATGTTGATAATTCTTTGTGGAATGAAATTGAAACCGCATTTAATGGCAAAAACGATATAGTATTATTGAAAAAATTGCTTAAACTTAAACTGTTTCCGATAAAAGATTCTTATATTGCCTATCTAAGAAGAGATAAGCATGCATTAGAACATAATCCTGCAACCGTTTCAAGGATATGTGGTCGTTTATATGAAATGGGGTTAAGTGAAATTTTCAAAAAGAGTTCTGAGGCAAAGGAAACAAACAGACAAATTGGCCCACTCTTTAAGAGATGGATTGAAAGCGGAGTATTGGGAGTTCCTATTTTACAGGAACGAGATTTTGTTTTAAATAACAGTAACGCTATATTGCGTGGCAGTGATAACCAGCTTGCTGATTTTGCTAAGCGGCATTTGTGTTACACAAGAAACAAGGGGCTTGATTTTATAGGTCGCTTTAATGGAAAATATGTTATAGGAGAATCGAAGTTTTTAACAGATTTCGGCGGCCATCAGAACGCACAGTTTAATGATGCCATAGAATTACTGAAATTAGAGGCGGTTGCCGCTATGAAGATTGCTATTCTTGATGGCGTACTTTATATAGGAGGCAAAAGCAAAATGCACAATTTTTTGAAAACTTGCCCTTCTGGATATAATATTTTAAGTGCGCTTGTATTAAGAGAATTTTTATATCAGCTTTAAATATGTTTTTAGATTACGACAATAAAAAAACTGAACAGGAAATACTTGCTTTAAGAAGCAATGGCAGATTAAGTCTGCCTTTGGCAGATATTAAAGAAAAGAATTTATTGATGTTCGGCGATAATTTCGAGATTATGCAATGTCTGCTTTGGGATTTGAATTTTGCAGGCAAAATAGATATGGTCTATATAGACCCGCCTTTTGCAACAAATAATATCTTCAGAGTAGGTCAGGAAAGAACTAATACAATCAGTTCGAGTTATTCTGATACCGAAGCATATTGCGATTTGTTGAAAGGGGCTGAATTTCTCGAATTTTTGCGAGAAAGAATTATTCTTATCAGGGAATTAATGTCTGAAAAAGCGTCCATATATTTGCATATCGATTACAAAATCGGTCATTATGTCAAAGTGATTATGGATGAGATATTCGGAGAAGGTAATTTTAGGGGTGATATAACAAGAATAAAATGCAATCCTAAAAATTTTTCAAGAAAAGGATATGGAAATATAAAGGATTTAATCCTGTTTTATTCAAAAACAGATGACTTTATATGGAACGAACCGAAAGAATCTATGACGGAAAGTGATGTTGAAAGGCTTTTCAAAAAAATTGATGAAAATGGCAAAAGATACACAACTATTCCTTTACACGCACCAGGCGAAACCGTTAATGGGGCTACAGGCCAAAGCTGGCGAGGAGTAAATCCGCCGCCCGGGCGACACTGGAGAAGTTCGCCACAAATACTTGAACAGCTCGATAAAGATGGGCTTGTAGAATGGTCTTCTAACGGTGTCCCTCGCAAGAAAATATATGCCGATGAATGTGAAGCCAAAGGCAAAAAAGTTCAGGATATCTGGGAGTACAAAGACCCGCAGTACCCGGCTTATCCGACGGAAAAGAATATCGATATGATTGAGTTCCTCGTAAAAGCATCTTCAAATCCAAATGATACGATTATGGATTGCTTTATGGGGTCTGGCACAACTCTTGTTGCGGCAAACAGACTTGGACGAAATTGGATTGGAATAGATAGCTCAGAAGAAGCATTGAAGATAGCTGAAAACCGTTTGAAGAAAGAAGAATCGGGTTTGTTCGTTGGAAAACCAGAATATCAAAAATTAAAATTGGAAATGTTAATGCCGTCTATAACGGCAAAATAAACAGAAAAAAATCTCTGTGTCTCTGTGGTGAAAAATTCGATGTCAAATTCCGCTGAAATTAGAAGTTCGTTTATAAAGTTTTTTGAGGACAAGGGTCATACCTTTGTGCCGTCCTCGCCGGTGATACCCCTCGGCGATGATACGCTCCTGTTCGCAAACGCCGGTATGAACCAATTTAAGGATGTTTTCCTCGGCACAGGCAGCAGAAACTACACGCGCGCCGTCAACAGCCAAAAATGTATCCGCGCAGGCGGCAAACACAACGACCTCGAAGATGTAGGCACAGACACTTACCACCACACCTTTTTTGAAATGCTCGGCAACTGGTCGTTTGGCGATTATTTTAAAGCAGAAGCAATCGAATGGGCATGGGAACTTTTAACGCGGGTCTGGAAAATCGACGCAAGCCGACTGCACGTTACATATTTTCAGGGCGATTCACATGATGGCCTCGACCCTGACGATGAAGCGAAAAAATTCTGGAGCAAATACCTGCCCGAAGACAGAATCCACAAGGGCAACAAAAAAGATAACTTCTGGGAAATGGGCGAAACAGGCCCCTGCGGCCCCTGCAGCGAAATACATTACGATGGCACGCCCGACAAATCAGGCGGAAAACTTGTCAACGCAGGCAGCCCCGATGTTATTGAAATTTGGAATCTGGTATTTATACAATTCAACCGCGATACCACCGGCAAACTAACTCCCCTGCCCGCAAACCACGTTGATACCGGTATGGGCTTGGAAAGAATCACGCGCGTTTTACAAAATAAAACATCAAATTACGATACCGATGTTTTCGCCGCGATAATCGGCGCAACTGAAAAACTTACCGGCAAAAAATACACCGCTAAACTCGAAGACAAAACCGACATCGCGTTTCGCGTCATCGCCGACCATTTGCGAACGCTCGTTTTTGCTATTACCGATGGTGGCGTTGTCAGCAACGAAGGCAGAGGTTATGTCCTGCGAAGAATTTTGCGCCGAGCCGCAAGGTTCGGCAGAACCCTCGGTATGCACGAACCGTTTATGTATAAACTTGTCGATGTCGTCGTCGAAACAATGGGACAGGCCTTCGGCGAATTAAAAGAAAGAACCGAACTTGTAAAAACGGTTATAAAATCTGAAGAAGAAAGTTTCGGCAGAACTCTCGATAGAGGCCTTGAGATATTCGCCTCTGCCGCCGACAAAGCCGCCAAGCTCGGCATTATCAGCGGTGCGGATGCCTTTGAACTTTACGATACATTCGGCTTCCCGCTCGATTTAACCGCCCTGATGGCCAGAGAAAAAAATCTCAAAGTTGATACCGCCGGCTTTGAAGATTTAATGAATCAGCAAAGACAGCGGGCCAGAGCCGCGCAAAAAGCTGCCAGCTTCGCGGCATTTGTTACAGATGAAAAATTACCCGCCACAGATGATATGGCCAAATACGCGCAGGATAAAATAACAGCGAAAGTTTTAGGCTGGATTGACGAAAAGGGCTGGCACTCGCAGGGTAATATCACAAATGATGCCGCAATAGTTCTGGACAAGACCTGTTTCTACGCCGAGTCAGGCGGACAAACAGGCGACAGCGGCGCAATAATAACAGCAGACGGAATTTTCGCAGTTGAAGCGACCGAAAAAATCGCCGACTGCATTATACACAAAGGTAAATTTAAAAAAGGAACTATCAAGGTCGGCGATGCCGTCGAAGCCATAGTTGACGCTGCAAGACGCGAAACCAAAAAAAATCACACCGCCACTCACCTGCTCCAATGGGCATTGCAGAAAGTCTGCGGCAGAAGTATCGCCCAGCAGGGCTCGCTTGTTTCTCCTGAATATCTGCGATTCGACTTCACTTCGCCAAAAGCCCTGACTGATGAACAGACAAAGGAAGTGGAAAAATTAGTTAACGAAAAAATCTCACACTCCGTGCCTATTTGCTGTGCGACGCTGCCGATTGAAAAAGCGAAAAAGCTCGGCGCTATGGCGCTCTTCGGCGAAAAATACGGCAAAACCGTCCGCGTTATAGCCGTCGGTGCTGATAACGAAAATAATCTCGATGATGCCTTCAGCAAGGAATTCTGCGGCGGAACACACGTCGCAAACACCGGCGCAATAGGCGGTTTCAAAATCATAAAAGAAGAATCCGTCTCCGCAGGCGTTCGCAGAATCACCGCCCTGACCGGCAAAGGACTGAATGAGTACTATAATAAGATGGGCGGTATTGTTGAAAACTTAGGTCAACTCCTGAAAGTCCCCGCTGACCAGATTTGCGAAAGAGTAAATAAAATCCTCGACGACAATAAAAATCTCGCCAAACAATTAAAGACCGCCTCTAAGCAAAGCGGTGCTGATGTAATGAGCAAAGCCAGGCAGCTTTTGGAAAGCTGCGAGAAAATAGGCACAAGTTCTGTTATTGTAAATGCCCTCGAATCCGCTACAATTGATGAGGCTCGCGAAGCGATTGATATGATAAAGGCAAAGGCAGGCTCCGCAGCAGTCGTCTTCGGATTTGCCGAGGGCGATAAAGTTACCCTGCTTGCCGGCGTAAGCGATGACCTTATTAAGAAAGGCCTAAAGGCAGGCGATATCGTCAAGGAAATCGCACCCATCGTTGGCGGCGGCGGAGGCGGAAAACCGCAAATGGCTCAGGCAGGCGGCAAAAATCCAAAGAATCTTCCGCAGGCCTTAACTCGTGCAATAGAATACATTAAAGATAAAATAGTTTAAGTTTTTTCTCTGTGTCTCTGTGGTGAATTTTTTTATGTCAAATGGAAATGGTAAAACTTCGCTTCTCGCCAAATTTGGCGCATCCGTTATTGAAACCGTATATCACAGCGGCCGTTTTGCTCGCTTCCAATGGTCAGCAATAACCGCTTCCTGCTCCGTCTGCCTAAAACCAGCTATGTACCCCCTCATCTTAAACCAAATGCTCGCCATCGGCGTCCGCTCCGTCCCGGTCGTTGCAATAACTGGCGCGTTTGTGGGAATGGTGCTGGCGATACAGGCTTACGACCAGCTTGCGGGGTTGGGAATCGAAGAACATTTGGGCGTGCTGATAAATTTGTCGGTTGTTAAGGAGCTTGGGCCGGTGCTGGCGGCAGTGATGCTTGCGGGTCGAGTCGGCGGAGCTTTGACGGCGGAACTCGGCACAATGAATGTTACCGAACAGATACTGGCGGTTCAGAGTATGGGAACTAATCCAATCCGGTATTTAGTCGCGCCGCGATGGATAGCCTGTCTGCTTCTTACGCCCGTTTTGATTATCTATGGCGATTTTCTTGGAATGCTCGGCGGGTATCTGATTAGTGTGCCATACCTCGGTATTAACAACGCGGCATATTGGAATTACAGCGCATCGGGCGTTGAGTTCTGGGATATATCAATAGGAATAATAAAGGGATTTTTCTTCGGTATCGCGATTGCGGGCGTAAGCTGCTATAAAGGCTTCCACTGCAAAGAAGGTGCGCAAGGCGTAGGCGAAGCCTGCACCGAAGCGTTTGTCGGAAGCTTTATTATTATTCTGGCAATCGATTTTGTTCTCGTCGTAGTCTCAAAGGCGATATATTCGTCGCTCTGGCCTTTGAGAATGCTGCTTTAAAAATGTATAACCACAGATTACACAGATAACACGGATTAAAAAGTGGAAAAAAAAACATCAGCATCTGAAGAGATAATTGCTCTTAAGAATATCAACAAGAGCTTCGGCAGTAATGTCGTGCTTGACGATATTTCGCTTTCTTTCGAGAAGGGCAAAACAACCGTAATCATCGGGCCAAGCGGCTGCGGCAAAACCGTCTTAATCAAACATATTATCGTTCTCCTCCGGCCCGATACGGGCAGAGTTTATTTTCACGATATGAGAATTGATAATATGCAGGAAAAGCAGCTCGATGCGATTCGCACAAGAATGGGATTTTTGTTTCAGGGCGGTGCGCTTTTCGACAGTCTGAATGTTTTAGAAAATGTCATCTTTCCGGTCAAGCAGCACGTCAAAATTAAAAATACTGAAAAACTTCACGAGCTGGGCAGGACAAAATTAGCGATGGTCGGAATGGAAAGTTTTGTGAACGCATATCCCGCTAAACTTTCCGGCGGACAAAAAAAGAGGGTCGCTTTGGCAAGAGCGATAGCTATGAGTCCGGAAGTGATTTTGTATGATGAGCCTACGACGGGTCTTGACCCGATACGCTCGGATGTGATTAACGAATTGATTATAAAATTGCAGAAGGAGCTTGGCATCACGAGCATTGTTGTTACGCACGATATGGCCAGCGCGTATAAAGTCGCTGACCGGATTATAATGCTGCACAAGGGCAAAGTTGCCGCCGATGGCAACGCTGATTATATACGCAATCATTCTTCGCCCGTCGTTCAGCAGTTTATCAACGGCCAGGCCGACGATGACGATTTAAAAGCCCTGCGGGCTTCAAGTTCTGATATTAAAATTTCGGATATTGAACAGTAGTTTTAGCCACAGAGAACACAGAGGGCACAGAGATATAAAATATATAACCGCGGATGATGCTGATTTCGCAGAAAAAAGAAGTAAAGATGTAAAGAAGTGCGGAGGCAATGAAATCTGCTGAAACCAATTCCTTACTTCCTTATGGTCCTTTTTTATTTGGTTTCTGCGCAAATGCAGTTTTGCAATTTGATAACATGATTTGGAGAAAATTCGGATGAAAGATGTTATTTCAAAAATGACGTTCAGTTTTTTGATGGCTCAGTTCCTGCCCGGTGCGGTTGTGATGTTCTCCGCCATCTGTGCATTTGGGCGCGTGGCCAATCAGCCAAATAATTCTTGTGGCACTAAAATAGCATATATACCCATTGAAGCCGCGAAGAGTTCTCTTGCTTCACCGTTTCACATTATAGGTTTTGTTTTTCTTTCTGTCGCAATAGGTATGTTGATCCATGGTATTCACTGGGTTACATTGGGAGGTCTGGAGCATTATGCGACAAAGAAAAACAAGGAACATTCAATCAGAGATTTGTGGTGGTACAAAAACATTCCAGCATTCCCTTTGATTGCCTTCGCACCAATAATAATGGCCATGGAAGTAATTTGCTTCTTGCTTGTGCGGCGAATTGACAGTTTGACGATGGATGAAAATGTTTCAGATATTCCAAAGGATAAGATAGACGCATTTCTTTACCTTCAAGAGTTTTATCTGTCTTTTGGACAGTTCTATGCACATATGGCCTATGCGTTGGCAATTAGTCTGTTTTTCATACTCAAAGCTCTTAAATTATGCAACTTAAGTTGTGTCCAGCATTATAGCTTTGCGGTTGGACTTTGGTTGTTGGTAGGAATATTTTTTGTTTTAGGGCGAATCCAACTAAGTTCACTATTCAAGGCGGAAAGAGAAATAGTCAAAAAGACTGACCCAAAACCAAAAGAGTAGAGAATTGAAAAAAATAATTATTCGTAAAATAAGCAGAATCTACGATTTTTTCTTCGTGCTTTGGTGGCCTTTTGACTCTATTCAGGACAGGTCGATTATCAATGAAAAACACTCCAAAACCGTGAAAAGTAGTGCTTTTTAGAAGTGTTTTCACGATTATATTGACAAAAGCGTGAAAATTCGTATAATTTAGTTATGCCAAAAATATTACAGATATTCAATACAATTACTCGCCTGAGAAAGCGATATTACGCTGCTGTTATCGGCAAGGAATCGCTCATAAAAATATTGAGCGAGACGGAGGTTGCCGAGCAGGTTTATAACTCCAACGCTATCGAGAACAGTACTCTTACTCTTGAAGAAACGGAGAAAATTCTATTACAAATAGATTTAGACAGATACATTTCAGAGCGGGAAATTTTTGAGGCCAGGAATCTTGCGCGAGTAGTTTCTTATATTGATACAAGAGCTAAAGAACAGGAACTTAATCTTGAGGTTATTCTGTCGCTTCACAAAATGCTTATGGGTAATCTCCGTGAAGACATCGCAGGGAGATTTCGCAAGTCCGGCGAGTATGTTCATGTCGCCGGCCATATAGCTCCGGCCCCGGAAGAAGTAACAGAAAGATTAGAAAAAATGCTTGCGGCATATAACGCTGCCAGCCATGAAAATATTATAAAGCGTATTGCTTTGCTGCATCTTAAGTTTGAACAGACGCATCCATTTGTTGATGGTAACGGCAGAATCGGAAGAGTAATAAATAATTATTTGCTGATACGAGAAGGTTTTGTGCCGGTAAATATCAAATTTATTGACAGAAAAATGTATTACGAGGCTTTTAATGAGTTTAACGAAAAAGGCGCTGCGAAAATAATGGAGGAAATAGTAGGCAAATCGCTTACGAACAGTTATCACAGGAGGCTTGCATATTTAGAAGGTGCGCAAATTATGACGCTTGGCGAATACGCAAAAAAATATAAAATATCGCACTCAAATTTGATAAATAAAGCGAATCGCCAAACCATAGAGGCTTTTCTTGAAAAAGGGGTTTGGAAAATAGGCGTAAATAAAAAAACAGATAAGTTATGAATACCAAACAACCCCAGCGAATTGCAGATGAACTTTCGCCATTGCTCAAAGGTGAATGCTTTGCGGATATTTTCACCCGCGTCGCCTTCAGTACCGACGGCAGCATTTATCAGATAATCCCGCTTTGCATTGTCGCACCGGCAAATACGGACGACATTGCTATTGTCGTAAAATACGCAGGGCAAAATAACATTCCTATTTCTCCACGCGGAGCGGGCAGCGGACTTGGCGGCGAGTCGCTGACGGCTGGCATAATGCTCGATACGACGAGGTTTATGAATAAAATTACCGGCGTATCCGTTGACGGCGGCACAGTTACCTGCCAGGTCGGCGTTGTGCTTGACGATGTGAATAAATATCTTGCAAAGTTCGGCAAGAAAATCGGGCCTGACCCATCGAGCGGCAACCGCGCGGTTATAGGCGGAGTTGTGGCGAATAATTCCACCGGCGCTCATTCGCTTAGTTACGGATATATCTCGAATTTTGTAGAAAAGATAAAATACGTTTTGCCGGATGGAAGAATCTCTGAATTTGAAAATAATATCGGCAGCGGCGAGAAAAAAATCGCAAAAGACTGCTTCGAGCTTTTAAATTCAAACACCGAGCTAATTGCGAAAGTTCAGCCATCAACGAAACGAAATCACAGCGGATATAATATCGCCAATGTTGTGCATAACGGCAGAATTGATATGGCCAAAATGCTGGCAGGTTCGGAAGGAACGCTGGCAATATTCACGGAAGTAACGCTGCGAAGTGTAGATATCCCGAAAGTAACTGCGGTTGTGCAGTTTGAATTTGATTCTTTGGATAAAATGGCACACGCGGTTCCGATTATTGTCGATTGCGGCGCGGCAGCCTGCGAACTGATGGGACAGGATTTGATAAAAATCGCAAGAGAAGCATTTGAGCAGTATCACGATATTCTCAATCCTGACTCGGTCGCGAGTTTGCTTGTGGAATTTTGCGGCGATACGAATGATGAGGTGAAGGGAAAAATAGAAAAAGCAGTTTCAGCGGTCAGCGGTCTCTGTTTCGATAAAACAATAGTCTTCGACCCGGCGATTCAAAAGCGGCTGTTTAAATGTCGGAAAGATGCGGTTCCTCTTTTAGCAAGGAATAAAGGACTCAAGCAGCCTGTGCCTTTTATAGAGGATGTTTCGGTCGATAGCAGGAAATTGGTGGAGTATCTGGCGGGTTTGCAAATAATCGGCGAAAAGTATAAAGTCGATATGGTTTATTACGGGCACGCGGGCGATGGCGAAATTCATGTTCGGCCTTATCTCGATTTGTCCGACCATGCCGATTTGAAAAAAATGACAGAAATAGCGGAAGAAGTTTTTTCGCTTGCGCTGTCGCTGGGCGGTTCGCTGAGCGGAGAACATGCCGATGGGCTGATTCATGCGGCGTTTATGGAAAAGCATTTTGGCAGGGAATATTGCGATATTCTAAGAAAGCTTAAAAAAATATTCGACCCAAAAAATATTCTCAACCCAGGTAAAATTATCAGCGATAACCCCAATGTAATGATTGAAAATCTTCGCACTGAACATAAATTGATTGATGAGCGGATTACGCCGGTGCTGAATTTTAAAAATGACGAATTCAAATTCGAGGTTATCCAGTGCAGCGGCTGCGGATTGTGCAGAAGTACGGATTCTGTTTTGCGGATGTGTCCGGTGTTTCGCGCAATGGACAGTAATGAGTTGTATTCATCCCGCGCAAGAGCGAATTTATTAGCGGCGTGGGCAAAGGGGTTAATCAGCGAGCAGGATTTCGAGTCGGAGCAGTTTCGAGAAATTTTGTCTAACTGCATAAATTGCAAGGCGTGCGTTTTGGATTGCCCATCGGGCGTGGATATCTCAAAAATGATGATGGATGTCCGGGCAAGATTAGCAAAGAAAAAAGGGCTTGCGAAAACTGCACGGGTTTTGACGTATAGCAGATATATAAGCATTTTAAGTTCGGCCTTTGCACCAATGAGCAATTTTGTTATGAACCTGCCGCTGATGAAGCAGCTTATGAATGTTTGGTTTGGAATTGATAAACGCAGAGGGATGCCGAAGTTTGGTTTTTCGAGTTTTATTAAAAAAGCGAATAAGTTTTTGGCTGCGGAGCCAAAGCTCGAAAATCCAAATGATAAGGTGGCGTATTTTACGGACACTTATGTGAATTACAACGACCATGAACTGGGTTTTGCGGCAATAAAATTTTTGCGGGCAAATAATATCGAAGTAATTATTCCTGCACAGAGACCTGCTCCGCTGCCGGCGGTGGTCTATGGCGATATCGCGACAAGTAGAAAAGATTTACAATACAATGTTGAGCAGTTGGCGAAGGTGATTAAGAAGGGCTATAAAATTATTTGTTCCGAACCGAGTGCGGCGTTATGCTTGAAAGAAGATTTAAGATTTTTTGTAGATAGCGATGATGCGAGATTAGTTTCTGGAAACGTATTTGAGTTTTTTGAATATTTAAAAACGGTTGAGATTGCCGCGGCCGCAACAAGCGGCCTCGCAATGACAAGTTATGTTCATCATACGCCCTGCCATTTGCTGGTATTGGAAAAGAAGCCTGCTTCGGTGGAAGTTTTGAAACAATTATGCGGTATTGAAGTTGAGGAATTAAACGCAGGCTGCTGCGGAATCGCGGGCACATTCGGAATGCAGAAGAAAAATTATGATATGTCGATAAAAATCGGCAAGGGGCTGGCTGAAAAGATACGGCTGTCAAACGCCGATGTGATTTTGACCGAATGTTCGACCTGCAAAATGCAGATTGAACATTTGACCGGCAAAAAAGTCGAACATCCAATAAAATTATTGTGGGATGTTTATGGAAACAAACAACCTTAAAGAAGCGGTTTTGTATCGGCCTATTGAAGGACGCAAAGTACAGTGCGAGCTTTGTAATTGGCGATGCGTGATTGCGGCGGACGGTTTGGGATATTGCAGGGTTCGCAAAAATATCGACGGCAAATTATATTCGCTCAACTATCATAAACTTTGCGCGGCGAATCCCGACCCGATAGAAAAAAAACCACTGTTTCATTTTTTGCCGGGCAGTAAAAGCTTTTCAATATCGGCGCCGGGCTGCAATTTTCAATGCGTGTTTTGCCAGAACTGGCACATCAGTCAGACAACAGGCCAAATCAGCGGAAAACCATTTGAGCCGAGAGATGTTGTCGAGCTGGCGATTAGGTCGGATTGCAAAAGCATCGCTTATACATATACAGAGCCGACGGTGTTTATGGAGATTGCGGCGGATGTGGGAAAAATCGCGAAACAAAAAGGGCTTGCCAATATTTTTGTTTCCAACGGGTTTATGACGAAAGAGGCTCTCGATTTTTCCGCTGATTGGTTAGATGGAATAAATGTCGACCTCAAAGCATTTACGGAAGATTACTATAAAAATCTGTGCAAGGCGAAATTGAAGCCTGTGCTTGAGACGATAGATTATATTGCGAACCATACGAAAATATGGATGGAAATTACGACGCTTGTTGTGCCGGGAGAAAATGATTCCGACGGCGAGCTGAAACAAATCGCGGAATTTATTTTCAATACCTGCGGGGCTGATACGCCCTGGCACATCAGCAGATTTTATCCACAATATAAACTTACCGATACTCAGCCAACGCCGGAGGCAACGCTTCGGCGGGCATTCGATATCGCAAAGTCGGCGGGATTAAAATATGTGTATATAGGTAATCTGCGGACGCAAAATGCCGAGAACACCTGCTGTCCGAAATGTAAAGAACTGCTGATTGAACGGGAGGGATTTTGCGTAATAAAAAACAGGATAATAAATAACCAATGTCCTGATTGCGGCGAAAAAATCGCAGGGTTTAACATTTCCAACCGCTAACATCTACCATAACTACCTTAATATAAATAAGTTATATTAAACGCTTTGTAGAATATATTTTTTTATTGAATATTACGCCCAATCCTTGATAATAATGGGCTTATAATATTAAGCCCATTCAAAAGGAGCGTCCATGGGACCGTTGCTTAATGCTCTGGTAAAACTTCAAAGTGTAGAAAATAATTTGAGAGCGGCCAAGGCCAAGCTTGCCCGCTGTCGCAGAAATGTTATCCTCAAGGAAAATCAACTCCGCGCACTGCAAAATACCCTCGAAGCAAAAAAGGAAGAGATTCAGCTAACCAGAATACAGGTTGACCGACTCGAACTGGAAGTCAAAAGCACAGAGGATACGCTTGCCAAATACAGAGCGGCGCTTAACTCGGCAAAAAGCAATAAGGAATATGCCGCGATTCTAACAGAACTGAACACCACAAAGGCTGACAGCAGCAAGGTTGAATCGCAGACCCTGGAAATGATGAAAAATGTTGAAGCTGACCAGACTCAGTGCAAGCAAATAGAAGAAGAGATAGAAAAAGAGAAAATTGAGCTTGGCGAAATTCGCAAACAGACCGAGGAGTTGGCGAAAAAGTTTGAGGCGGAAATCGCTGCGGTTGAACTGCAATGGCAGGCGGCGGCAAAAGATGTTCAGGCCGATGCGATGGAAACATTTAAAAGAGTTGCTGAAACTTATGACGGCGAAGCAATCGCCGAGATTGAAATACATGACAGCAGAAGCGGCATTTATACCTGCGGCGGATGTTTTATGAGCCTGACAACGGAGACGGCAAATACGCTTCTGAGCCGCGATGAAATTATCAGATGTCCGAATTGTACCCGCATTTTATATTTCAAAGACAGCGAAATCTAAAGGCTGCTTACTTAAACCTTTATGCGGAACTTAACAATTTACACAGATGGTGGAAGCAGAGGCAACCCCGGACAAGCGGCGGGTGCGTTTGTTATTCTTGATGAAAATAACAAACAAATTTATGCCGGGGCAAAATTTCTCACCGAAGCAACAAACAATATCGCTGAATATACAGGCCTTGTGGCTGCGCTCAAAAAGGCAGTTTCACTCAAAGCGGAAAATATAAAAATTTTCAGCGACAGCGAACTGATGGTTAAACAGCTCAAAGGCGAGTACAAGGTCAAAAACGAGGGGCTTAGAGAATTATTCAGCGATGCTAACGAACTGCTCGAAAAAATTAAAAACTGGAAAATAACTCACGTTCGACGTGAAAAAAATGAAATTGCGGATACATTAGTCAACCGCTGCATAGATGCCCGCAGAGACATCGAACAAAACGCAGCTTCTTCAGGAAGCAATAAAAAAACAAAACACATAAAAATAGGCCTTCTGCTCAGCGGCGGCGGCAGGACAATGACAAACATCCTCGACCAGATAAAGCGGAATAACCTCGAAGCTGAAATATCGGTGGTAATTTCATCAAGGTCTGATGCAGCAGGCGTTGACAAAGCAAAGGCCGCCGGGATACCTGTGGAAATTATCAGGAAAAAAGATTATCCGGATATTGAAGGGTTCAGCGGACAAATTAAAAAAATTCTTGTCGCGGCAAAAGTTGACCTTGTTGTTCAGGCCGGTTGGCTGTGCCTGTGGAATATACCTGCCGAATTTGAAAACAAAGTAATGAATATCCATCCCGCTCTTCTGCCGGCGTTTGGCGGACAGGGAATGTGGGGGCATCACGTTCACGAAGCGGTATTAAAGGCTGGTTGCAAAATCAGCGGCTGCACGGTACACTTTTGTACGAATGAATACGACAAGGGACCGATTATAGTCCAAAAGACCTGTCCGGTTTTGGAAAATGACGACCCTGATACGCTGGCTGCAAGAGTTTTCCAGCAGGAATGTATTGCTTACCCGGAAGCGATAAAACTTTTTTCGCAGGGCAAAATCAGCATTCGAGATAACAAAACAATTATAAAATAAGCCTCCAATGGACAGACGACAGAAAAAACTTGTTACAAATATCGTGGTTGTCATAGGGTTCACCATAGCTACGGTGGCGGGGTTTGCAAATGTGAAAAACCTCATCAATCGCTCCGAAGCTATGCGGGCAATGGAACTGCTCAGCAAAGAAGTTATGTCGTACAAAAAAACTTATGGTTCGCTTCCGAGCGAAAATTACGTCAGACAATTCGCTGAACAAATCGGAGCTGTAAGGCTCAGCGATTTTAAATACAGAGCGCAATGGATAGAATTCGGCTGCGATCCCAACGCGACCATACTTGCTTACGCTGAAAAAAATTATATTGGACTTGTAAAGTCAGGCACTGCTGTGCTGTGGCTCGGAGGCAAGGTCGAATGGATAGACAAAAAACACTTTTACGAAATAATGAAAGCACAGCAAAAGAAGCAGGAACTCCGGTGGATACAGGAACATCTGCGAGACGATAAAAACCAGCCCTAATTTTCCAAATAAAGCATATCGCCGGAATTTATCCTACTGGCCTGTGCAGCCTTTAAAATTATATCCTCTCTATGCAGTGCGAAAGATGCCGCCATTTCGATTGTGCAATCTGGAGAACCATCCGGCTTTGTCGGAATTTTAATGCCTGCGGCTTTCAGCCAGTTAGCCGCTCTTGTGGTCATCATTTTTTTTGTTACAGCGGGGCTGTCGATGCCATCGGCGTTTTTCACCGGCGCAAATTCCTCGCTGCGAAGCGTTTCAAGAATTATTGATTTTTCCGCCAGAGACAGCGCATCAAAAACAAAAGTTTCAAGTTTTATGCCATTTGGTTTTCCCGGGGAGATTTTTTCGCCGGTGTTTAAATCCACGTGCGATATTTTTTTCACAGCGCGATGATAAGGCAAAGCAAACCCCTTGGCGTTGAGCTGCTCAATAAATGTGCGATTGATAATATGAATCGCAATGCTGCCGAACGAGAACAGCAGCGAGCCGTCAGCGTTTTTCATTTGCGCCTGTTCATCGGACAAGTCGCTGTATTCAATTACGGTAACCTTGCCGTCAATCATACAAAAGTTGCCGACCTTTTCCAGAGGATGCGCCTTTGTCAGAGCCTTTGATGACATCTGCGAATTGTCAATCGCGTGCAAACCAACAAACAGCGGGTCAAAGATATTTATCAGCGGATTATCAACCTGAAAATAACTTATATATTCGATGCCGCGGGTTTTCATATCGGCAGCAGCGCCATTTTTATAAATCGCTTTTAAACTCCCGCCGTGGCCGTCAGGTGATGCGGCAAGCTCGTCTTTTTCGGCAAGAAGAATTTTGCCATCCGCAGAATAATTGACTTCAGTGCCCTGCTGAAAGAAAAAGATATTTGTTTTTTTCAGGCCGAAGAAATTATCTCGTTTGAAAATCTCCAGCGTCTGATTATGATTGAGCGGACTTGTCATTATGTACCAGGCAGGCTCGAATTTATATTTCGTCCCTGCCGCAGCAATCTGCTCGGCAAAAAGCCTGAACAGTGTTTTGTTTTTAATCGGGCTTATGGCAAAATCGCCTTTTGGCCCATCAAAACCGAGCCTCGTCCCCTGCCCGCCGGCAACCACAAAGGCGGCAACCTTTCCAGACGATATAATTTTCTGCCCAAGCGCGATTGCTTTGGCGTATTTTTCTTTTTGCTCGGCAGTCTTCGGCAAAGCTGGATAGACCGGCGCCGCTGAAAAATTCTTCGGCAATTCAAAAGGTGAAGCATTCACCGCATATTTCTGAATCTTATTATTAAGATTATCAAATTCAATCTCATCAATCTGATTTAACAGTTTTATTTTTCCTGTGTCATCAAGCTGATTGAAAAAATTTAGAAGGTGAGCCTGATTAAATTTTTTTAATAACTGCAAAGTTGAATTGTATCTTTGCTGAATGTCCATAACGTATATATCGTCCTAAAAATCAAAAATAACCACAGCAAAAAGGAAGTAAGGAAGTATTGAGGCAAGGATGCAAGGAAATCCTCAGCGATTGGCTGACTATCCTTACTTCTTGCTTCTTTGCTTCCTTACTTCTTTTTATATTCTTATTCAGCCACCTTTTCGGCAACTAAATCGCCAACCTGCGAAGTTGAATAGCCCATCTTGCCTGCGGCCATACTTTTCATTTTGTTTGCGGTAACAAACTTCACTGCGGCATCGATTTTCTTCGCGGCTTTTTCTTCGCCGAGAGTGTCGAGCATCATTTCCGCTGCGCAGATTGCGGCAAGCGGATTGATAACGCCCATACCTGTATATTTCGGTGCGCTTCCGCCGATTGGCTCAAACATCGAAACGCCCTCTGGATTAAGGTTGCCGCCTGCGGCGATGCCCATACCGCCCTGCGTTATAGCGCCGAGGTCGGTGATGATGTCGCCGAACAGATTACCGGTAACGAGAACATCGAACCATTCAGGACTCTTGACCATCCACATACACGTTGCGTCAACGTGATAATAATCTCTGCGGATATCGGGATATTCTTTTTGTCCCATTTCGTGGAACGCTCTTTCCCAGAGGTCATAAATAAATGTAAGCACGTTTGTCTTGCCGACGAGAGCGAGAGTATTTTCTTTACCTACTCCGCGAGCTTTTTTGCCGTACTTCCTTGCGTATTCAAATGCGTATTTCAAACATCTGTCAACCTGAAAACGATTGTAGACGGCAGACTGAACGGCAACTTCGTTTGGTGTGCCTTTCATTGTGAAGCCGCCTGTGCCGGTGTATGCATCGCCGGAGTTTTCGCGAATTACAACGTAATCAATTTCCTTCGGGCCTTTATCCTTTAGTGGACATTCAACACCGGGAAAAAGTCTGACCGGACGCAGATTGATATACTGGTCAAGCTCAAATCTTGCCTTGAGCAAAATTCCTTTTTCGAGAATGCCGGGCTTTACATCAGGATGGCCGATTGCGCCAAGCAGAATCGCATCGAACTTGCGGAATTCCGCAATTGCGCTGTCCGGCAGAGTTTCGCCGGTGCGTTTATATCTTTCGCCGCCGAAATCGAAATTTGTCAAATCGGTTTTGAAACCGAATTTCGCTTCTGCCACTTTTAAAACTTTTACCGCTTCAGCCGTTACTTCCGGCCCTGTGCCGTCGCCGCCCATTACGGCAATCTTGTAAGTCTTCATTTTACCCTTTCTCAAATTTAGTTGTGAGTTTAATTCTATATCAAAAATCAAAAATTAAATATCAAAATTATGGAATGCCTTCGGCATAACTATTAAATTGGCTTGTTTTGGTGTTTTTTATGCTTGTCCTTTCATTTTTGAAAGTTTAAGACTCGAAATAATTATCCCTGCAATAGAAAGTATCCATACATAAGGAAGATTTAAGACAATACCGACAGGAAGTCCTACGCAGGATACGACCAATGAATAGGTCAGTGTCCTTTTTCTAAACGCTCGAAATTCTGGCTCACTGTTCTGTCTTTCCATTATCTTTCCATTTTTGAATTTTAATTTGTCATTTTGCTTTTTTATTTTTTATTTTTTATATGATTTAGCAGTCCGCCATCGTTGATAATTTCAATCGCGAAATCTGGCAGAGGCTTAAACTTTATTTCTTTTTTCTGCGTTTTATTGTTTATCACGCCTTTTTTATAGTCGATTTCGATTTCATCGCCATCGGCAATGGCCTCGGTAGCGTTTGCCATTTCAATCGGATAGAAGCCGCAGTTGATGCAGTTGCGATAGAAAATCCGAGCAAAATTCTTTGCGATAACCGCACCGACTTCGCGCCCTGCAATGCCCAGACAGCGTGTTCTCGACTTGAGCCGCAGCCGAAGTCATCGCCCGCGACGATACAGTCGCCGGGTTTACATTTTTTTATAAAACCCATATCAAGGTCTTCCATACAATGCGTCGCCAGTTCAGCAGTATCATCGGTATTCAAATACCTTGCCGGAATAATTTCGTCCGTATTTATATGGTCTCTTTTATAAACGTGAGCTGTTGACATTAAAAACTCCTTTAAGTTTTATATCAAAAATCAAAGATTAAATATCAAAATTGTGGAATGCCTTCGGCATAACTATTTTTAAATTTTGATTTGTCATTTTGCATTTTAATTTTTATAAGTATTTTCTACAATCTACCAACTTACCTTCAATTGCCGAAGCTGCCGCTGTCGCCGGACTTGCCAGATATACTTCGCTCTTTGGACTTCCCATTCTGCCGACAAAGTTTCTGTTGGTCGTGCTTACGCATTTTTCTGTGGCAGCAAGGATTCCCATAAATCCGCCAAGGCATGCCCCGCAGGTCGGTGCGCTAATCACGCAGTTGGCAGCGTAGAATACATCGAACAGACCTTCATCCATCGCCTGTTTCCAAATCTCAGGCGTTGCGGGAACAATGATTGTCCGTATCGCAACTTTTTTGCCTTTCATTATCGCAGCGGCAATTCTTAAATCTTCAATTCTGCCGTTTGTGCAGCTTCCGATATAGGATTGATTCATTTTTAATCCTGCACAGTCGCCGATTTTCTTGCCGCCGCTTGGCAGATGCGGAAACGCAACCATCGGCTCTAATTTCGAGCAGTCAATTTCAAGAACACTTTCATATTTCGCGTCAGCATCGGATTGATAAACCTTGTAATCAGTTTTTCTTTCCTTGAGATGCGCATCGAGATATTGCTTTGTCGTATCATCGAAACCGATAATTCCATTTTTGCCGCCGGCCTCGATTGCCATATTCGTTATGGTCATTCGAGCTTCCATCGACATATCCTTTAACGCCGGGCCGACAAATTCCATCGCTTTGTACAGCGCGCCGTCGGTGCCGATTTTCGCAATCACATCGAGTATCACGTCTTTGCTGTAGACGCCTTTTGAAAGTTTGCCGTTAAGAACAAATTTCATTGATGCAGGCACTTTGAACCACAGATTGCCTGTCGCAATAGCAGCGGCCAAATCGGTTGAACCAATACCTGTTGAAAATGCCGCAAAAGCTCCGTAAGTGCAGGTATGACTGTCGCCGCCGACGATTACTTCGCCCGGACGAATATGCCCCTGTTCGGGCAGAAGCGCATGGCAAACGCCGGCTTTGCCGAGCGGATAATAATTTTTAATTTTCTTTTCTCTTGCCCAATCGTCGAGCCGTTTATGCAGCTCTGCGGATTTTATATCCTTTGCAGGCTGAAAGTGGTCTGGCGTAACGACAATTTTTTCATTGTCGAAAACTTTATCAACGCCCTTTTCCTTCAGCATTGAAATCGCCGCCGGCGTAGTTACATCGTGGCACATTATACAATCGATTTTCGCATCGATTATATCGCCGGGCTCAACGGTTTTCTTTCCTGCCGAAGCAGCAAGAATCTTTTCTGTTATTGTCATTCCCATTTTTTTAATATCCTTTAATCACTGATTACGCTGATTCCACTGATAGGAAGCAAGGAAACAAGAAGTAAGGATGTAAGGAACGGCATCGTTGGCTTTCCTTACTTCTTTGCCTCTTTACATCTTTGCTTCAATTTATTTTTTGTTTGCCGCGGCCATTCTGTTAATCGCGTCAACATACGCTTTTGCGGAGGCTTCGATAATATCCGTCGAAATGCCTCTGCCGGTAAATCTTACGCCATCTTCATCAAGAACTTTTACGGTTGCTTCGCCGAGGGCGTCTTTTCCGCCTGTCACGGCCTTAATCGAATAATGGTCAACCTTCGGCGAAAGACCCGTAGCGATTCTTATCGCTTCATACGCGGCATCAACCGGACCATCGCCGCAGGCAGCAGCGATAATAGGCTCAGCCTTACCTTTAATTTTCATTTTGACGCTTGCCGTCGGCAGAGTTCCAGTTCCGCAGGCAACGTGAAGATACTGAAGTTCAAAGGTTTGTTCAACACTTCGTCTTTCGTCGCCGACAAGAGCGGCTATATCTTCGTCAAACACTTCTGTTTTTTTATCAGCAACTTCGAGAAACCGCTGATAAATCGTCTCAAGTTCGGTATCGGAAACTTCATAGCCAAGTTCAGCCAGCCTGTGCTTTACACCGTGTCTGCCTGTACGCGCAGTCAGCACAACCGCGCTCTTCGGCGAGCCTACATCTTCCGGCCTGATAATTTCGTAAGTGAGCGGATTTTTCAGGAAGCCGTCAACGTGAATTCCGCTGCTGTGTGCAAATGCGTTTGCGCCGATAATCGCCTTGTTCGGCGGAACAACGATGCCGAGCATTTCGGAAACCATTCTGCTGGTTTTGTAAAGCTCTTTGGCGTTTATTCCCGTATCGAGTTTGAAGAAATCTTTTCGCGTTCTAATCGCCATAATCGATTCTTCAAGTGAAGCATTGCCCGCTCGTTCACCAACGCCGTTAATCGTGCATTCAATCTGTCGCGCGCCATTTGCAACGCCGGCAAGCGTATTTGCAACCGACATTCCTAAATCATCGTGGCAGTGAACGCTGAACACCGCTTTTTTAGAGTTCGGCACATTCTTAATAATATCCGCAATCAATTTTCCGTATTGTTCCGGTATCGAGTAGCCGGTCGTATCGGGAATATTAACCGTCGTCGCGCCTGCCGCGATTACCGCCTCGACAACTTTATACAGATATTCCCTGTCCGCCCTGCCGGAGTCTTCGCAGTAAAATTCGACATCATTAGTATATTCTTTGGCACGCTTGACAGCCTTTACGCCCATATCGAGAGCTTTTGCCTTTTTCGCTTCAAGAGTTTTGCCGTATTTATCATCCTTGAATTTGCTTGCGATGTGAATATCGCTTATTCCAAGGCCGGTATGAATTCGACCGCGCTTGGCTTTTTTCAAAGCAGCGCCGGCAGAATCAATATCCTTTTCAACCGCGCGTGAAAGTGCGCAGATTGTCGCCGTGCTTATCTCCTTTGCGATAAGCTGAACCGACTCAAAATCCTGCGGCGAGGAAATCGGAAAACCCGCTTCAATTACATCAACGCCGAGCCGGGCAAGCTGAACTGCCAGTTCGAGCTTTTCCCGAACGCCGAGCCGAGTACCCGCCGCCTGTTCGCCGTCTCTTAATGTTGTATCAAAAACTATCACTTTTTCTTCAGCAGACATATTATGTCTCCTTTTTTAGCCTGAAACTGGAATTATGCAGCAAAAGTTAGAAAAATTCTAC
>Ga0172379_10003132_pt1 | contig 27122 bp, 25 predicted proteins | sample GrowelOW334metaG_FD_119756 | JGI IMG/M metagenome (GOLD analysis project Ga0172379, IMG submission 119756) | Groundwater microbial communities from an aquifer near a municipal landfill in Southern Ontario, Canada - Groundwater well OW334 metaG | ecosystem: Environmental > Aquatic > Deep...
TATTAATAATGAAAATTTACAGAAAATGAAAGGTGTGTCTGCAGGTACGACATTTGAGAAGTTTTATCAGTCCTTTCGTTTCGTTAACTAACTAATAGAGATTTTTCGATCTTTGCGTTGTTTGCCAAATACTTCTAGAAATAGTAATGAATTTGTTTTCTCAAGATAGTCTTTGAATACATTTAGCTGTAAAATCATATTAGCTGTAACGAAGTAGCGAAGACCGATTTTTATTTTAAAAATAAGAGGTAAATCTGGGTCAAGTAGATACTGTTTGATATCGTCGTCAAGATCAAATAGGTCCGAGCCAATTACGGTTACCAGCTCCATAGCGAAATGGTTTTGTGTTTTCTCCATTTTTCCTCAAGAAATCAAGTTATTCCCAAGTTCTAGCCACTATTTTTAGTACTTTGTCGTTAGCCTGAAAAAAATAATACCGGTAACCGGAGTCGGACCTAATATGAAGGAAAACAGCTGGTTATATACTGGAAACTCGCATCCAAATCGGGTAATGGTCAGATAGGTTTCCAAATTTGGGGTCAGTCAACACTTTGAAATCTTCTAATTTTACCCTGCTATTTCCAAAAGCGTAATCTAATCGTATTACTGGTTTTTCTACTGGTAATGGAAATAATTTGGCTGGAACTGTGTTGCCTGCATTTCTGCCTAAATCTGAAAAGCCATTGTCTTTAAGAATTTGAGTTACTTCTCCCCGTTTCATCTCATTAAGAGAAGCTTCCATGTTTTTTATAGGTACAGGATATTTTCGACCCAGTTCATCCAAACTGTTTTTAGCTTCATTTAAATCATTCTCGTCAAAGGTATTTAAATCTCCAGTGATTATTGTTGGAATGTTTGGGTCGACTAGTTTTAATACAGCCTGTATTTGTTTTATCCTTGTATCTTCGTTTAAATCATCAAGATAAACAGAAAAAATATCTATTTCACCAATTTTAGTCCTAATGGCATTTCTGGTAGCAAGCCAGATAGTTTGCATTTCGGTTCCAGCGATTTGAGAGAAAACAGTAACACCGTTGTCATGCCCTTTTGCTATTAATCTTTGATCTTCAAGTTTTACAGTGTGTACTGAGGGGTATCCAAATATTTGTTTTAATTCATCTGGTGTAAAAACTTCTGTCCATCTATGAGTATCAACTAGACTGACAACATCTGGCTTCAATTCTTTAATTACACTAGCTAAACCATCAATTCGATCAGGCCTTTTTTCTGGGCTTCCGTAATCTTTAAAACCACCACTCAAAATATTCCAAGACAAAATTTCTGTTGACATATGTTTTTATTTCGATCTCTACAGCTAAGACAGATCACTAACTAGCATTTTGTGCTGCCAGCTCCCTAAAAAAGGTACGTTCACCGTAGAGATCATTCGGTACTCTAATATTAGCATATTTTTCGATCTTTGGGCTGTTTGCCAAATACTTCTAAAAACAGAAATGGGTTAATTTTCTCCAAGTAGCCTTTGAAAACAGTAAGTTGTAAAATCAATTCAGGTTGGACTGTAATGTAATAGCGAAGACCTATTTTTATTTTAGTAACAAGGGATGAGTTGGGGTCAAGCAGATATTGTTTGATATCCTCGTCCTGGTTAAATAGGTCCGAGCCAATTACGGTATCCAGCTCCAAAGCAGTTTATATCGAATATTATGTATAATCTCCAATCTTGATTTATTGAAATTCATAATATAGAATGCCTTTTATGACAGCAGAAAATCCATTCCATCGAACAGAAAAAGCGGGATTACTCGACAAAGTTGTTACTTTTGTTACACTTGGAAAATTAGGTGTTGACGAATCTGTTGCTTACGGTCTTTTAAATGAAGTAGATGGTGAGATTATTCAGGATAATCCCATTGTTCACGCATTGAAAACAGGAAAACCTGTTACGGTCTCAGATATGTCAAAACATAGACATATTCTTCAAAGGAATCTTGTTCAAAGAAAAAGATAATTTTGAGTCTCATTTTTATTACTCTCAAGTATATTTAGTAGTTTGATTATAATGTAGTAACCCTGTCAAGTTTTAATAAATTCTTTTCTTCTAACAATATGTTCAATGCCTTTTTTACTTTCATGAACTCCAAGTGCAACTATTCCAACACCTAGAATTAGTGGGGTATTAATTGCTATTACAGAGCCTATTCCTATACCAATCATAGTTCCTGTAAGTGCAGCATGAATTGTTTCGTCTTTTTGAATGTGTGATATTGGAGTATTTTCTTTCATTTTTTAGTCACCATTTTCTGGGACAGGAAGCCTCTCTTCACCTTTAGCGTCTCTCATTGTGTTTAAAATTAGTCTTTTTAATATCATAGTAAAGCTAATTCCATATAAATCTAAAATATTAGACATGGCAACATCTAATTCTTTTGGACCAAACGCAGGATTACTGTTACTATCTATAAAATAATATCTTCCTGATGAATCCATTCTAATATCGAACTTTGCATAGTCTGCCATTTTTGAAATATCAAAAGCTTTTCTAACATATTCTTTAAGTAAGTTGTCTTCGTATTTATCATAATGAAATGAGGTGTAGCCTTCTTCCCACTGTGCTTCAAAAGTTGCGAATTTATATTTTTGACCACTTTCTGGAAAAACCTTCTCACCTATATATACCTTTTTATTCAATCCTTCTAGAAGTATTGCAGTAAATTCTCTTCCAACAATAAATTCTTCAACAATTACTCCTTGCCCATATGTTTGAATTAAAAATTTAATCCTTTCTCTTAAATGTCTTTCATTTTCAGAGACTGAATCTTTAGTTATCTCAACAGCTCCATGAATCTCATTTAATTTTGAAATTAAAGGATACCTTAAAGTAGGATCAATTAAATCAGTTGGGGTGTTAAAAAGTTGGTATGCAGGAACTGGAACACCATTTTGTTGTAAAAGTTTTTTGACTAAAAATTTATTGTAAGCTAATGACTCACCAAGAATTCCTGCTCCAGTATAGGGAATATCCAATATTTCCAAAACTCCAGGAATAGTTGAAGATAAATATTCATTTCCTTTAACAGAACCTGTCAAATTTAATACCATGTCAGGTCTTTCTTTTCTTAACTTCTCTGGTAGTAATTCGTTTCCAGGATATAATTTGACTGTAATACCTAATTTTTCAAGGTATTTTGAAATAACTTTTGCATCGGAAATTGCATCTTTTTCAGTAATGTATTGCGCTTCAGTTGGAAAATATTCCCTTTTAACATCACTATGGATTATTGCAACTGTTTTAGGTAAATCAAAACCATTATTTTTTAACATATGACTATCTTTGAATAATTTGATAAAATATGCAAGTACTTAAATTGACCCAGTAGCTTAACGGATAAAGCAGTTCCCCTCTAAGGAAAAGACTGGAAGTTCGATTCTTCCCTGGGTCACACGAGGTTAGATACATACTTCAGAGTAAAATTTGATAAAATTTGAAGCTAAATAAATTTGATTCACCTGTTTATTGTAATTACCTAATTTGATATAATCATTTTATGAAACTCCCAAAATGGGCGACCACGGTAACTCCACTTTCAAAAATTATTGCACTAATTATATTTATAACTTTTCCGATTGTTGGTACATATATGGGATATAGGTACGGTATTATTACCTCTAAAAGAGATGAGGAAATAACATCTAATTTTATAAATTGGCAAAGCTATATTAGCGACAAGTATAAATTTTCTATAGATTACCCATCTGATGTAACAGTAATTAATGAACTAAATCAATCATCGGGTACGAAAAATATGCAGAAAACATGGCACCTAATGCTAACCAATCAAAAAGATTATCCTAAGGTAGAAAATAGTTTATATGGTAAGGGTTATTATTATATTCAAATAGAAATATCAGATAGTACAAACTATGAATTTCCCTTTAAAGGAAGGATTCTAGTAACTGAAGACAATTTTAATTCACTTTTTGAGAGTAAAAATTCTGAAAAAGGATATTTAGGAAATAGTCCAACACTGAAATCCAAAAACACAATTTATCCAAAACATGGTCACATAGATTATATTATTTATAATAATGGTCAAATTATTGAAGTTAATATTGATTCAGATAACTTAGATATAATTCCATTTACAATACTTGATAAGATAATTTCTTCTATACATCTCCTATAATTTAGTGTTTTTTATAATTAAATATTAAATTCAAATTTCTTAATGAGTTAATATAGTTATTAATATTTATATCTAAATGTCTAAAAAATAGATTCACAAACTTCTAAAGGCTTTTTAAATGATTCTTGTTTCCACTCTTTTTGTGTTCTAATATTCTTTTTAAGATGAAGTTGAAATTCATTTTGATATTTTGTTTATCTTTAATAATTTTTTCATATAAGATCGGAAGTATTCCTGCAGGGCTAACAATAGATGAAGCTTCTTTTGGATACAATGCTGTGTTACTGTCAAGGACAGGTCATGATGAAAATGGAAGATTTTTACCTATTTTTATTCTTTCCATTAATAAAACTGATTGGAGACAGCCAATAACACAGTATTTTATTACTTCATTTTTTAAAATATTTCCACCTTCCGTTTTTGCACTTCGTTTGACTAGTGCAATTATTGGAGCTATTTCTGTTTCATTAATCTATTTAATAGGTGGAATTTGGGCAAGTATCCTACTTATCTTTACTCCAGTGTTTTTTATGCATACACACCTAGGATTAGATAATATTATGCCTGTTCCGTTTATTCTAGTTTGGCTTATTTGTTTATTAAATTATTCAAAAAATAAAAATATAAAAAATCTAATTATTGCAGGAATAACAATAGGAATTAGCCTTTATAGTTATAAAGGTATTCGTGTATTTATTCCTGTTTGGCTTTTAACTAGTTCAATATATATATTTTTACAAGGTAAAATGAAAGCTGTTTTTATTTATTTATTGTCAGCACTGCCTTTTTTTCTAATCATTCCATATTTTGAATTTCAATATGCAGGAGCAGTTTTAAATAATACTAAATTTGATTTTTCAGAACCCTTTAGATTTATTTATCGGTTTTTATCTAATTTTGATTTTTCATTTATTTTTGGAACAGGTGATGAAATGTTGATTCATTCGACTGGGTTACATGGTGCCCTTTTATTGACTTCTCTACCCCTATTTATAATTGGACTATTTAAATCATGGAAAAAGAATATCTTTCATAAATTTTTAATAATCTCTATATTTTTAGGTCCGATTCTGTTTGGTTTTTTTGGTTTAATTCATAGAGCTAGTAAAATGATTTCTCTCGTTCCTTTCTATTGTTTAATATCAAGTTTTGGAGCAAATTGGTTATATAAAGAAAAAAAATCTATTTTTATTTTACTTTCAGTTTTAATTTTTATTAATTTTTCTATTTTTCTTAATTATTATTGGTTTAAATATGGTCCTAGTTCTGAATATCTTTTCTATGGTATGACAGCTGGACAGGAATACAAAACTTTAAAAGAAATTTCAGAAAGTCAAAATTTAAAACCTTTTGTAGATTCTGTAATAACTTCAAAAAATTTTAGTTCAGGCGATTTTATGAGAAGCATATATTTTACTAAAATACCAGATTTGTGGAATGGAAATATTAAAGATCTTCCTATGGGTTCTGTATTAATGACAGATAATCAAAATATAAAAGATTTAGAAAAATTAGACTACGAAGTTAAGAATTTTGTCTTTTATAAAAAATAAATTATTTAATACACTTGAAATACTAAAAAGTAGCTCACACCTTTTTCATTAAAAACATCATTTCGTGTTCTACTCCATACTCTTTACTAGTACACTCTTCTCTTTCTAATCTAATGATCTTCATTCCGTTTGGTTCAAACATGTTTCTTACCTCTTTTTCGGAAACTCCTGTTGAAAACATTTGATGACCTTGAACTTCTTGAACTTGACCGTCTTTAGAATCACCTTCATTTAAAAACAATAAGAAATAACCACCTTTCTTCAAAGCTTTAGTAATTTTTTCTGCCATTAAGGAAAAATCATCTAAAGGTAGACATAATAGTGAATAACTTGAAACAATACCATCAAATTTATTTTCCCAGTCAATTTCAGTCATCTGCATTCTATATGATTTTGCTTTTGGTAAGTTTTTCTTGAAAATTTTAATCATTTTATCGGACACATCAACTCCTGTAATATCAAGCTTTGAATCATACATAATTTTACTTATTGGTATACCTGTCCCACAACCTAAGTCTAAAACATTTCCGCTGTTTGGAATATTGTTTATAAAAATGTTTAATAGCTTATTTTCATAAATACCCAAACTTGTATGAATTGTCTTGCCTTCTGTAGCTATTTGATTCCAAGCCTTTCTGTTAATTTCAGAAATTTTTTCATTCATATTTTTAAATTATAACAAAAAAGTTGAAAGTTAAGTTTTTGGAGCAACACCATATATAATAATTTCAGTTCCTGGATTTTCTTCAGTTGCTCTGCCTGATTTTTTATCTCCCAAATCAGGTGTCGTCCAATTATAAATTAAACCTGCTTCCTCTGTTTTCATATTTATACAACCATGACTCATTGGATGTCCGAAATTGCTATGCCAGTAAGTTCCATGAATTCCAAAACCCTTATAAGAAGGAACAACATCGTTTGAAAAAAACATTACATATGGAACATTTGGTAAGTAATAATAAGTATTAATTTCTTTTTTACCCCCTTCCATTTTGGTATATCTAAATTTACCCCAAATTTTAAATGTTCCAGTTGGAGTTTTACCCCATTTACCTGAAGAAATTAAAAAATCGAATATTTTTTGATCTCCTTCATATGCATACAATCTTTGGTTAGTTAAATCAACCTCAATTCTTTTAGGTTTATCATTTACTCCCAATACTTTTAATTTATCAATCTCAATTGTTTCTACTTCACCTGAAGTTACTTTTTGACCCAGGTATTGACCATAAGTATCACTATAGTCATACTCACCTGTTATTTTATCAGGGTTAATTTCTCTTTGATTATTAGAAAATAAAAAAGTAAGTAAGGCAATTGAAAATATAAATGGAACTAAAATAATTAGCTTAGTACGCATTTAAATTAATTATAAACTTAAATTATTGTTTGGACAATTGAAAATATTTATAAATTATTCCTAATTAAGTTACATTGTGGAGAGTCAATTTTATAGTTTTCTGCTGCATAACTGCAACTATGATAATTTTTACAGTTTCCATTATTAAGTCTGTTTGGACAAGGTCCCACTATTCTTGCAATTGCCATTCCAGGAACAGGATCTCTACCGTCGTATTGATAATAAACACCATTGGTAAGTTCTCCATTAATTGCCTTTGCTAATTTCCATACACTTACTTCAATTGCTTTTGGAAAAGTTTTTAAAATAACATCTTCTGCGTCATATATAGTTATGTTTTGACAACAACCTCCTCTACATCCACTTTCTAGACATTTATTAATTTCTTTCATTTTGCACGTATTTTACCCCACTTTTGCAAGTTTTAAAGGTATAATACATATATTATGTTAATTGATCGGGCAGAAATAACAATTGAGGCTGGACATGGTGGAGCCGGATCTGTATCTTTTGGGCTAGGTAAACACTCAGGCCCTAATGGCGGTACTGGTGGAAAAGGAGGAGATCTTTATATTAGATCAACCTCAGATATTACCCTGCTTAATCAGTTTAGTAGAGAATTTGATTTTAAGGCAGAAGATGGAGAAAGGGGTGATAAATTTAATAAAACCGGTAAAGGTGGAGATGATTTAGAACTTTTAGTTCCTGTTGGAACATCAATCATAAATAAAGAAACTGGAGAATTAATTGTAGAATTAACTAAAATTGATCAGAAAGAGTTAATCTGTAAAGGTGGAATAGGTGGAAAAGGAAATTTTGAATTTAAAAATCCCAAAAGAACTACTCCTGAATTTGCTCAGCCTGGACTTGCTGGTGAAAAATATAAAGTAATACTTTCTTTAAAATTAATTGCAGATTATGGTTTAATAGGGCTTCCCAATGCAGGCAAATCAAGTTTATTGAATGAATTAACTGCGGCTAAAGCTAAGATTGCAAATTACCCATTTACCACTCTCTTTCCTAATATTGGAGCAATTGGTAATAAATTTATAGCAGATATTCCAGGCTTAATTGAAAACGCATCAATTGGGAAAGGTCTTGGTATTGGCTTTTTAAAGCATATTGAAAAGGTTAGTGTTTTGCTTCATTGCATATCTGTTGAGTCTAGCGATATCTTAAAAGATTATGAAATAGTAAGAAATGAACTTGGAAAATATAACAATGAATTACTAAATAAAAAAGAAATAATTTTACTTACAAAATCTGATTTAATTGACGACAAAGAATTAGCAAAGAAATTAAAAATATTAGAAAAAAAATCTGACAAAGTTTTTTCTATTTCAATTCACAATTGGGAGGCAATAGAAAAACTAAAACAACTGCTTAAATGAAAAAAATAATCTGCTCACTATTCTTTGTTTTATTGTCTTTTTTTGTTATTCATAAAGATTTATTTGCATTTAATGATCCCCTTTTAACTCCAAATAATATATATGGAATAGGAATTATTAATTTTTCAGATTTAAAGGATGCAAGTTATCTCGTTAATTCAACTAATGGTGATTGGGGTTATGTAACTATTGTTATAACTAAAGAGCAGAGAGATAAAAATACATGGCAGAACTTTTTTGATGAAGCAAGAAGATTTCATATTATTCCAATTGTAAGAGTTGCTACAAAATTTGACGGCAAAAATTGGGAAACACCCAATATAGAAGATATAGACAGCTGGGTAAACTTTTTCAATTCTTTAAATTGGGTTATTGAAAATCGTTACATAATTATTGGAAATGAACCCAATCATTCTAAAGAATGGGGAGGAAAAGTTAATCCTGAAGAATATGCACTTTACCTAAAAACATTTTCTGAAAGATTAAAAAATTCAAGTAAGGACTATTTTGTACTCCCCGCAGGACTTGACCAGGCAGCAACAAATTCAATACTCACGATGGATGAAAAAATATATATTCAAAGAATGGTTAAATCAATTCCTAATATTTTCGATTACATCGATGGCTTAAATAGTCATTCATACCCTAACCCTGCTTTTTCAGGAGCTGAAACCGCAATAGGCAAAAAATCAATCAAAGGCTATGAGTGGGAACTATCTTTAATTAAAAGTTTTGGGGTTACAAAAAAGTTACCTGTTTTTATTACTGAGACAGGATGGGTTAGAACTATTAAAAATGAAGAAATAATTACTAAAAAATTTAAATATGCATTTACATCTGTGTGGAGTAAAGACCCTCAAATTGTTGCTGTTACTCCATTTATTTTAAACTATGGTCAGGATCCTTTTTTTGAATTTTCGTGGAAAAATATAGATGGCAGTTTTTTTAATGTATATAACGAAATTAAATCAATTAATAAAATTGCAGGATTGCCAGTTCAAAAAATAGAAGGTGAAATAATTATCAATTTTTTAAATCCTTTTGGATCACCTAATACTCTAAGAAGAGGGTATTTTATAGCTAAAAATACTGGTCAAAATATTTGGAGTAATTTAAATATTAAAATTATTGATGAAGAAAAAGTTGAAAACAGTATTATTGGAGTTAGTAAACTTTACATCGAACCCAATAAATCTGGACTTGTTGTTTATACTCTTAAATTTCCAGAAAAAGCAGGTACTTATGACTTAAAACTAGGACTTTTTGTTGAAGATAAAAGAATAGGAAATGTTTTTGAAGGAAGTATTATTTCAATAGAAACTCCTGTTGAAAAAGAAAATAAATTTTCGGATACAATAAAGGCAACAAGTACAAAATTTTATAATTTTATTAAGTTTAACTTTCTCATTGAGTTCTAAGATGATAAAATAACTTTTGCGTTGGATTAATAAGGGCCCATAGCTCAGTGGTAGAGCGGTTCCCTCTTAAGGAAAAGGTCGATGGTTCGAATCCATCTGGGCTCACAAGTATTATTTACTCCACATCCCCCAAATGCCGGTAGATAATGTTCTTCCTGCTGATTTTTCAATAATCATTAATTCACCATTTGTAACTGTTCCATCTAAATTAGCAAGTTTATCCTTTAAAATATTAGCTAAAGTTAAAGATGATGTTGATATTGCATATGCGTTACAAATTACAAAAATTGGGTCTTTAGAAAGTAAATTTATACAGTTTTCAAGTAGCTTCGGAAAATCTTCATTAAATTTCCAGGTTTCTCCGTTTGGGCCATGACCATAAACTGGGGGGTCCATAATAATTCCATCATAGGTAACTCCCCTTTTAATTTCTCTTTGTGTGAATTTCAAACAGTCATCGATTATTATTCTAACTGGTTTTTCCATTAATCCTGATAGTTTTTGATTTTCTCTAAACCAGGTTATAGCGGGCTTTGAGGCATCAACGTGTGTTATTTTGGCTCCTGCACTGCATGCTGCTAATGTAGCCGCTCCAGTATAGCCAAAAAGATTTAATATATTGACTTCTCTTTTCTCTTTCTTTATTTTTTCAGAAATTAAATCCCACTGCCAAGATTGTTCAGGAAATATACCAGTATGCTTAAATGGGGTAAGTTTGAGTATAAATTTAAGATTGTTATGAGTTATCTGCCAACTATCGGGCATTTGTGGATTATTTTTAATCCACTTACCTTTAGCAAAACCTTGGTTTGTCAAGCTTTGCTTATCATTAAAAGTTCTAGTAAAAACTGCATCAGCTTTGTCCCATTCATCTTCTCCAAGTTTTTTATCCCAAACTATTTGAGGATCTGGCCTATCCAATATATAGTCAGCAAATTTTTCAAGTCGCCTTCCATTTCCACTGTCTATTAATTCATAATCCATATAATTTATTTTTAATTTTTATAAAAACCTAACTTGCATACCGTCTTGTACTTTTGTTTTTAAAGGCATTTCCTGTCCAGGAAATTTAGCTCCACTTCCCCAAATCTTTGCAATTTTCTTTCCCTCTAAAAATTCTGATCCAATTTTTTCAGCAACAGCTAGCAAAGTATCCCCTTCTTTCATTATAGTAGGATTATCAAAATTTGGTTTATCATCTCTTCCAACAAGATAAACTGTAACAAGTTTTAAATATTCCCAAATAGTCTCTTTAAATTTTTCTATACCAATTCGCTTTTCTGCACTAATATATAAAAGATCTGAATATTCCTTTTTTTGTTTAGTATCTGCTTTATTTACAACAAATATAGAAGGCTTATAGACAATTCTATTTGAAAACGCATCAACCAGTCTATCAATTGATAATTTTTCTTTTAAAGTAATTTCACCATTTTTAATTCCAAATTCATTGGCAATGTTAATTACTGTCTCGCTGTCATAGTCCTGTTTAATGTTGGAGTGAATTGAAAGCCCTCCAGCTATCTTTTTTTCAATTTTTACATTAGGTTTATTTTTATTGATTCTAATTCCTGCTTTTTCTAATTCTTCCACTAACTTTTTAATAAAATCTAATCTTTCAACATCAGTCATAATAACTAATAAATCAGCTCCTCTTGCAACAGACATAACTTCTCTTCCTCTTCCTTTTCCAATTGAAGCTCCTTCGATTAAACCAGGAATATCTAGAATTTGAATATATGCTTCTTTGTACTTTAACATCCCAGGTATAACTGAAACCGTGGTAAAGGCATAGGCTGCAACTTTACTTTCAGCATTAGTTATTGAGTTAATTAGAGTAGACTTTCCTGCAGAAGGTGGACCTATTAAAACAACGGTTGCGTCTCCCTGTTTTTTAACAGTAAATCCCCCACCACTACCGCCACCTTTCCCTGATGTTTCTACCTCTTTATCCTTAAGTCTTGCTATTTTGGCTCTCATGGCACCTATAAAGCCATTGGTTGCCTTGTGGTGTGGCGTTTTTCTTAATACTTCTTGTATTTCCTCAATTTGTTGGGATATATCTGCCATTAGGGTATAATTATACCAGTTTTGATATTTATTACGCACCCATAGCTCAACTGGATAGAGCGTTTCGCTTCGGACGAAAAGGTTGGGGGTTCAAATCCCTCTGGGTGCACATAAAATAATAGTAAATAAAGTTGATTGACGCCAATCAATTTTTGTTATAATCTTCACCATAATCATGGAAAAAGAAAACTATATTTGTAAACATTGGGATTCTAAAAGAGAGACTTGTTTATTTAATAAAAAGTTGGCAATGGAGTTTCTTAATAGTGTGGGAGCTGTAATAAAAAATGGCCCAAAGAGAACTTCTGTTGATCCATTTGAAGAGTGGTCAAAAGACGATTGGGATGGATACAACGAAATGATGTCTAAACTAGCAAGTGGAATATCTGGTCTAAATCTTTCCACCGGAAAAATAGGATGCGATGGTTTAGTGGATGGAATTAATCAATTTTGTAAACAGTGGGATTCAGTAGTCGCAGATGTATTTAGAAAAGCACAAGCTAAAAATCCTGATAGCATTTTTATTTTAAATATTTCAAAGTAGTTTATTTAGAAATCTTCTTGACACTTTCCTTTTAACTTATGTTATATTATCCAAAGTAAAAAATGAAGTTTATAGTTATCTCTGGCGGTGTTTTGTCAGGCCTTGGTAAAGGAGTAACTTCAGCCTCAATTGGTCTTCTTCTCAAATCTAGGGGTATTAAAGTAACAGCAATGAAGTGTGATATGTATTTAAATATTGATGCAGGTACAATGAATCCAATTGAACATGGTGAGGTCTTTGTAACAGATGATGGAGTAGAAACTGATCAAGATTTAGGACATTATGAAAGATTTTTAGGAATTAATCTAACTCGCGAAAATTACACCACAAATGGACAAATATATAAACTTGTATTAGATAAAGAAAGATCTTTAGATTATGGTGGCAAATGTGTTGAACCTTACCACCACCTTCCTCCGGAAATAATTAAAAAATGGTATGCAGCCGGGGAAAAACATAATGCAGATGTAGTTTTAGTTGAACTTGGAGGAACTGTAGGTGAATATGAAGGACTTCTTTTCTTTGAGTCAATTAGAAGACTCAAATTAACCAACCCTAAAGACATAATTTTAGTTCATGTGGGTTATCTACCAGCCCCTCCTTCTATTGGGGAACTTAAAAGTAAACCTCTACAACAATCAGTAGGTCAACTAAATTCATTAGGCTTAATGCCTGACTTTATAGTCTGTAGAAGTGAAAAGGCAGTTGATGAAAAAAGAAAAGGAAAAATTGCATTAGCGTCAGGTCTTTTACTTGAAAACATTGTATCAAACCCAGATGTGGATAGTATTTATGAAGTTCCATTAATTTTAGAAAAACAGGGATTAGCTACAAAAATTATTAAAAAATTAAAACTAAAACACTACAAAAAAGATTTATCTGCCTGGATTGCTTTAAATAAAAGTATAAAAAGTGCAAAAAAAGAAGTGAAGATAGGAATTGTAGGAAAATATCAAAAAACTGGAGATTATGTATTAACTGATAGCTATGTTTGTGTTGTTGAGAGTTTAAAACATGCAGGTTGGAAGTTGGGAATTAAACCAAAACTTATTTGGATTGATTCTGAAGAAAAAGATGTAGATTATTCTAATCTTGATGGAATTATTGTTCCACAAGGATGGGGGAAAAGAGGTGTTGAAGGCAAAATCAATGCTGTTAAATTTGCAAGAGAAAATAATGTCCCCTATTTAGGACTTTGTTTCGGTATGCAAATGGCTGTAATTGAGTTTGCAAGAAATGTGTTAAATTTTAAAAATGCGAATACAACCGAAACTGATCCAGATACAAAATACCCTGTTATTCACACAATGGATTATCAAAAAGAACTTATTAAAAATAAACAATATGGAGGAACAATAAGATTAGGTTCTTGGCCTTGCAAAATCAAAAAAGGAACTAAACTTTCTAGTATTTATAAAAAAGAATTAGTAAATGAAAGACATAGACATAGATATGAATTTAATAATATTTATAAGGAAAAGTTTGAAAAGAAAGGCTTAACTATTTCTGGAACTTCTCCTGATGGAAAATTAGTTGAAGCTGTTGAAATTACTAATCATAAATTTTTTGTAGGGACACAGTTTCATCCAGAATATATTAGTCGTCCCCTTACACCCCATCCTATTTTTGTTGAGTTTCTAAAATCTACACAAAGATAAATTTCAGATATTTTGATATAATAGCAAGGTACAAATTAAGTCGGAGTGGTGGAATGGTAGACACACGGGCCTTAAGAGCCCGCGATGCTAATACATCGTGGAGGTTCGAGTCCTCTCTCCGACACAAATTATAAATTTTTATTAATAGTTTTTATAAGTTTTCGGAGTGTGGCTCAGTTGGTAGAGCGCTGCGTTTGGGACGCAGAGGCCCCCGGTTCGAGTCCGGGCACTCCGACTTAATAATATGTTCTTAGTTAAATTTGAAATAGTTGTTTATTCTCCATTTTTTATATTGGATTAGCTTCACTGTTTATAAAAACATAAAAATATGAAAAAAGAATTTTTTATTTCTCGACAAACGTTAGAAGAAGAAGGTTATTGTGCCCCTGCAACTGTTAGATCAGTTGCTTTAGCTTTTGGTTTTAATAATTACAGCTTAAAAGATATGAAAAAACATATCTCTAATCCTGCATGGGGAACAAAACCTACTGAAATAGTTGATATGTTTAGTGATATTCTTCCAAAAAAATATATCCTTGCAAAAGAAAATTGGACCTTTAATGAATTGGAAGAAGTTGTTAATTGTCCAGAAAAAGTTGGAATAGTTGTCGATATTACTGATAAGCTAAAAAGATTTTCTAAAACTGATGGAAAATTTGTTTCCGAAGATATTGTAGATGGACATTATGTAATTGTGTCAGCAATCGTTAATATTAATGATACAAAATATGCATTAATTATTGATGGCTCTAAAGATGAAATTGTTCAAAAGGGTGAAGGTTTAATTCTTACAAATTATGAAAATATATATTTTGTTAAACAATGTTTATTTGAAAGTATGTGGAGTGATGAAAATTTTGATGGCTCTAAAAACTTTCATTGGGCCTGTGTAGCCGTGCATCCTGCCGATAATCCTTTAGTCTTGGAAAAATATTCAAAATAAAGGTAAAATATAGAAGTTGCGGGTATGGTTCAATGGTAGAACAAGAGATTTCCAATCTTTTAATGCGGGTCCGATTCCCGCTACCCGCTCATAATAACTATTTGGTGGCTGTAGCTCATCAGTAGAGCGTCCCCCTGTGGAGGGGAAGGTAGCGGGCGCAACACCCGTCAGCCACCCTAAGTAAATTTAGATAGTTTTACTTAAGTAAAATATTGCTGTATACTACCCACAAGTTTTAGATTCATGCCTAAAAACAAAAATATGGTAAGAACCTTAGAATTTGAATCTTCACAAGAAAAAGAAATTTCCTATCCTCATCTTGCTACCCTCGAAACTTATCATGGAATTTCTGAGAGAATAAAGGGTTTTTGTAGGATCAAAGAAGCTGTTGGCGACATTCAAGCAGTAACAACTGTGGAACCTATTGTTTTACTTCAAGGCTTATATTACGATTGGCAACAAAATGGAGTTACTAAATCATTAAAAGAAAATGTTAAATATGTTTGGGATAAATTAGAAGGAGACCATAATTCATTGATTGTTAGAAGACTTTTTCCGGATGAAAAAGGTGAATCTCAAGATGGTCCCAGAAGCGGAAATATTAATTCCCTTAAAAATTTAAAAGATGAAATAGTTAATTTTTTTAAATATTATCAAGATCACTATAAGCCAGAAAATGTTTTACCTGAAATTATGGTACATCGCCTTGTAAATGCAGCTAATCCCCCATTTTGTAGTGATCCTTTTGTACCTTTTGCATCAGGTGATGTAATTCCAATGAGTAATCATAGATTTCAGATCAGAGCTACTTTTGGTGCAGATGAATCAACACAGGGGTTTCCAGCAGATAATTGGGAAGTTTCGTTTGAGCCTGGTGGACATGTAAAGATTACTCAAAATAAAATCGCTAGAAAAAATCAATCAAAAATACCTGCTGAGGGTCAATATAGGATATTTGATATTCCAAAAAAGTTTCAAGATGTTTCATCTATGCGTTATGCACAGATTGTAAATATTGCCCATGTATGCAAACGTATGACAGATCTTTATGGTCCTCATAGATTAGAATTTGATGGAACAAGAATAAATGATTTTCATATTCTTTCAGTTATTGAAGCAGCACCTTGGAAAATTCGTCAAAATACTCCCGAAGTCATATCTAAATTTTCCAAAGAAGATGTTGTAATGCCTGTCGTAGTAATGACATCTCCCAATGATCTTATTGATATTCCAAGTAAAGAAAAAATTGCAGTTTATGTAAATCCAACTTTTTTTCAAGGAAACGAACAAAGAGAGTTTTTAACTAAATTATCAACAAAAGCTAGAAAACAATATACTCAGCTAGTTGTTTTAGCATCCGGTAATATTGCAACGCAGCACGCTGTTAGGGTTCTCATGGATCATGGCCATATTGTTATGTTCGTAGATGAAGAAGAGTTTGAGAATAATGAAAAAGTCAGAATTTATCCAATAATTAAAGATAATACCGCGGTAAATATAGATTGGGAAAGGGAAGACCCATTTGTTTATATGGATAAAATAGAAGGCAGAAACATTGATAAAATTGGTAGAAAAGCAAGAGGCTTACGAGAACTTCAGAAACATGGTTTTAATGTTCCTGCTTGGGGTGTTATCGAAACATCTGTATTTAGAAGACTTTTAAATGAACTAGATCCTAATGGAAGAATTTCCTTATTAGCTGGTATTTTTAATCCAACTGTTATTCAAAAAGAAGCAATTCCGATTCAACATGCAATAAATTCATATGATCATAATTTTTTAGGTGAAATTAATTTATTATTAGACCAAATTGGTGGAAAAAGATGGGCAATAAGGTCTTCAGCTGTATGTGAAGACAAAGAAGGATCTTCTTTTGCTGGTGTTTTTAATACAACATTAAATGTCTCTAGTGAAAAAATAATTTATGCTGTTAAACAGGTAATTAAATCTGCACTTGAACCTGATGCAATACAACTTGCAAATGTATCAGGAATAAATCCATCCGAAATGAAAATGGCAGTTATAATTCAAAAAATGGTTGATGCTAAGGTAGCCGGAACCATTTTTACAGTTGATGCATCTGCAAGAAAAAAAGATGCTGTAAGAATTGAAGCGACAGTTGGTCTTGGTGAGGGAATTGTTGACGGAACAGCAAAATCTCATCTATCCTTGCAAATTGATAGATTAACCGGAAATATATTGCAATCAAATATTAGTAATTCTAAAAAACAAATAATTACAAGCAAGCAGATTAATCAGTTATTGAAGATTGGTCTGGATGTAGAGAATAAATTTCAAGAAGGTCCTCAAGATATTGAATGGGCAATCGACAAAGAAGATACCATTTGGCTTTTACAAACAAGACCTCTGACAAACATTAAATAAGAATTAAGATTTAAGTTTTTTACATACTTCAATAACGAAGATAATATGTTTCAAATAGAAATTTTTGCTAAAAGGGGTACAATGATATATACGAAATGATAGGAGGTGAATAAAAATGAAAAAATATTTATATATTGTTTCTGCAATTTTTCTTTTAGTTGTTTCTACGGGTATTATTCTTGCTAAGAGTGATAAATCAGAAAACTCTGAAGATGAAAATACTAATGAACCTACATATGAAGGAAGACAATTAGAAAATACTATTAGAAATACTGAAAGATTACAAGAAAGGTTAATGGATACTAATGACGAAGATGTAGAAACTGAAGTTGAAGATATTAAAGATGAGCAAGTCAAGGCAGATACTGAAATTGATAATTCGCTAAATGACATGAAGGCAAGACCCAGCATTGTTAAATTTATAATGGGACCAGATTACAAAAATGCAGGTCAGGTAAGAAGTCAAATAGTACAATTAAGAAATCAAATAGAAAAATTGACTCGTTTAAAGGATAAATTATCAACAACTAATGTTTCAACTATCGATGAGACTATAGCTTCTTTAAATTCAGACCTTTATGATATTGAATTGAAGTTGTCTGAACAATTAAAGGGATTTAGTTTATTGGGTTGGTTAAGCAAATTATTAGCCAATTTTACAGTTGTAGCTACACCAACTCCAACAGTGTCATCTGTTCCAATAGTTGTTCCGTCGCCTTCAGCATCGCCTGAAGCTTCGTCAACACCTGTTCCAACAGCAACACTATAAGTTTGTATTTTGGAGCTTGACTTAGTTATAGAAATAACTGTAGTATGTTTTTATTGTGTATTTAGAGTGTGGTTAGGGAGCTAGCCCGTTGATCCACACAGCAACCCTTCGGTATGGGTGCTAATTCTAGAACAAATATGGTTCCTATAGGGAACAAACCAAAATGAAATATAAAGATTTTACTTCTGAATCTGTTGCTTCTGGACATCCAGATAAAATATGTGATCAGATTTCTGATGCAATTCTGGATGAAGCCTTACGATTAGACAAAAAAGCCAGGGTTGGAGTCGAAACATTAGCCACATTTAATAAATTAATTATTGCTGGTGAAATTACTTGCAATGGAAAAATTGATTTTAAAAAAATTGCTAGAAGAGTTATTACAAACTTAGGTTATACGAAACATAAATATAATTTTTCTGATAAATCAGATATAGAAGTACTTGTTCATCAACAATCTAGCGATATCTCCCAAGGAGTTGATTTAGATGGTGCAGGAGATCAAGGAATGATGTTTGGCTATGCTTGTGACGAAACCAGTGAATTAATGCCACTTCCAATTACATTGGCTCATAGATTGGTTGAAAGAATGGATAATTTACGAAATACAGGAAGAATCCCCTATTTAAGACCCGATGGAAAAAGTGAGGTTAAGGTAAATTATAAAGAAAATAAGCCATATTCAATAGAAAGAGTTGTAATTGCCGTTCCAAATGATCCCACTGTTTCAAATGATGAATTAAAAAATGATTTATATAAGAAGCTAATTACTCCAGTTCTCTTAAAATATGGATTTAGAATTTCAAAAAGTAATATAGTTGTAAATGGGACAGGAAAATGGGAAATTGGTGGACCAGCTTCTGACACTGGTTTGACAGGAAGGAAAATAATTGTTGATTCATACGGCGGAATGGCTAGAACGGGTGGAGGCTGTTTTTCCGGAAAAGACCCTAGTAAAGTAGATAGAAGTGGTGCCTATGCTGCAAGATATTTGGCTAAAAATGTTGTTGCCAATAAACTTGCGACTCGCTGTGAAATACAATTAGCTTATGTAATAGGCATTCCTAATCCAATTACAACAGCTATAGAAACATTTGGAACAGAGATGGTCAAAAAATCAATAATATATGATTTTGCATTTAGTAAACTATTAGACCTATCTGTTAAAGGAATAGTTGAAGGGTTAAATTTGAGAAGACCTATTTATGAAAAAACTGCTAAATATGGTCATTTTGGACGAAACATTTTTCCTTGGGAAAAAATAATTAAATATTAAAACTAAATTATTTTCTTGTAATTGTATAGAAGTTTGGATGATAAAGAAAGATTGCAGGAACATCTTCAACTAAAAATTTTTGAAAATCAAGGTAAATCTTTCTTCTTGTTTCTTGATCCAACTCAGTTCTTCCATCTTCTAAAAGTTTATCTATTCTTGGATTTTTATAATTTGATATATTAGTTCCGGTTTGAGTTGAATGCCATAAACTATATTGATCAGGATCTTTTGGTATATCAACTGTTGCTAAAAAAGCTTGATAATCAGTGGGAATTGCAGAAACAACCTCAATTTCAGTAATAATACCTACCTCTTCCCAATTTTTAGCTATAATTTCGGCTGTAGATAGTAGGTTTGGAAGAGTAGAAAGTTTTATGTTTAAATCCTTTGCTTCTTTTGTCTTTTCAATATCTTTTTGATATTGTTTAACCTGAGGATTATAGCCCCAGGAATTGGGTGAAATTGGGCCTATTGCCCTAATTCCCGGCAAGTTTGTTTTGTCTATTGCATAGTCTAATGCTTGTCTAATTGTCTTTTCAGATAATTTTGGATCCTCAGTATTTAAAAATATTCCTACAAAATTGTTAAAACCTTCAGTTTTTTCCAATTTTACTATTTTCCAACTATCAAATGGCTTAGGATCCTGTAAGTTTTTGATAATATTAACTTCCCCTAGTTTAAAAGCTAGTCTCAATCTATCTTCAGTAGGGTAAAACTTATAAGTTTTTTTATCACCCTTTTTATTTTGAATTGTTAATTTTTGAACAAAACCACCAGTCAAAGAAACTTTTTTGACCTTCCATTCACCAGTACCCAATAAACCCTTTTTAAATATTGGTTTTGAGAGAATTATTGGAAATGCTGAAAAATTACTGTTTAGAGTAAATTTTATTGTTTTTTCATCAGGTTTTTCGATTTTAGCATCAGAAAATTCATAATTTATATCTGAGCTAACTAATTTTTTGCCATCTTGCCACAGGATGTTATCCTTAATTGTAAATATCCATGTCTTTCCGCCATCTGGTGTTTCCCATGATTTTGCCAAATTTGGTGCAACGGTTCCATTACCTTCAATTTTTGTAAGTCCATTCGAAATTAAAGATAATATGTCATCGGGTAAATTGTTTGGTGTAAACCTACCTACCATACCAATTTTTTCATTTGTTGATGCAAACGAAGGCATAAAAAGAAAAAGTAAAAGAAAAAAAACAATACCAAACAAAGATCCTATCAAAATAATTGCTCTAAACCTTTTAAAAAAGGCTCCCAGTAGCCTTATTATGTATCTTACGGATAACATTTACTTTTAAAGAAAAAGAGAGATGGCTGAAAATATCAAAAATATAGCAGTTACCACAAAAGTTAATTTAAAGACCAATTTCTCTATTCCTCTTCTTGTAAATGAAGATGAATTAGTACTCCTCCCAAACCCTGTGCCTCTAACTTGTAACAAAACAAAAATAATTAAAAATAGAGCACTAATTGCTTGAACTATTTGAACTACTTGTTTCATATCATTATTTTATCATGAAATAACAATTTGTGCTTATACTTTTCCTACTTAATTAACCAATAGATAAATGAAGAAATTAAAGAATGAAGCAGAGAAAATGCTAGAAAAGCCAAAATCCCCGTCAATGCAATTGTGGGGACATCAAACCACATGTTTGAATAACCACCAAAACTAAACCCTATTATTTTAAACCCAGGTACAATTAAAGTAACAATATAGAGCACAGCTACAGCCGCAACCCACCTGAATAATCCAAATGTAATAAGGTTTATGGGTAACATTAATATATTTATAACTGGTTTTGCTATTAAAGAAGCAACTGTTAGTCCAAGTCCTGTTAAAAGTAAAGTTTCAATTCCTTTTTCAAAAAGCATTCCAGAAGCAATGGAGGAAACTAGAAATATAGAAACAGAATCTATAACAAAATGTCTTAATATTCTTTTCATTACAAATTTAGTTTAGTAGATTTTTCTTAATTAGTAAATGATGATACCTTCTAGCAAACCTGTGAGCTTCATCTCTGATTCTCTGTAAAAAATGAAGTGTTAATCCATCTAATACTAATTTTTTTCCATCACGAAAAATTAATCTATCGGGATTTTTAGCAATTCCTACAACAGGAACATTTATTTTAAATGCTTTGATTTGCAAAAGTCCCCCATCAACAATTATTAAATCTGGTTTCCCCCAATCTTTCAAATGTTTAGCTCTTCTTTCTGATACTTCTTTCATTGAATCAAAGTCACTTGATCCTATTTTTTGTTTTATTCTAAAATGTCTGTAATATTCATTTTCGGCTTCACCTTTAATAAAAACAACCATTGAAGCTGTAGTATAGCTACCACTTAAATGTGCAATATCAAAACACTCAATTCTATTTAATTTTTTTAATTTTAATATTTTTTTTAAACTTTCAATTTCTTTGTATTTAATGTCTTCTCTAAGATTCGGATTTTCTAAATATAAATCATCTGAAAGTTTTGGCTGGGTAATATAATCCAATGCCTTAATCTGATCTCTTACACAACTTGCCTCTTCAAATCTTTCTTCTTTAGAAAAATTTATCATTTTTTTATCAAGAACTTTTCTTAATAGATTAAATTTTCTAGAAAGTATTAGTTTTATATTTTTTATATTATTTTTATACTTTTTAGTTAAAATATCCTTTTCCACCTCATTCTTTATCGATTCAATAGTATTAGGACATGGATTACATAAACCAATATGACTGTATAAACAAGGTTTTTTACCTATTTTATGTTCCGAAAAAGGAAATATTTTTCTAACTAGCTTTAAAATAAGTTTTACATTTCTAGATGATGGAAAAGGGCCAAAATCACCCTCTTTTCTGGAAGTCAAAACTTGAGGATATTTATCTTTAGTGATTTTAATGTAAAGAGCATGTTTGTCATCTTTTGAGATAATATTAAATTTAGGTTTAAATTTGTGTATTAAATTAGATTCCAAAAGTAAGGATTCTAATTCAGAAAAAACCTTAATGAATGAAACAAATTCTGATTCTTTAATCATCTCATTGGTTTTAGGCCCCAGTTTAAGTGATAAATAACTATTTAAGCGATTTTTTAAATTTACAGATTTACCAATATAAATAGGAAAATTTTTCTTCCAGAAAATGTAAATACCAAAAGTTTCTGGAATTTTATTGAATGATTCTTTACTTATCTCAATTTTTCTAATTTTGGAAAGATTCTCCATTTTTTTAATCTAAATATTATTGATATTAAAATTAGAAGTGAGATTGCGGATATAAATAATAAATTATAAATTATTACTTGCTGTTTATTTGTAGATACTGTTATTTCCTGTCCATCCACCTGAATAGTAACTTTATCAGGAGTTTTGGTGGCTAAAAAGGAAAATGGAATATCAATATATGACTTAAATATTTGAAATGGTAGTAAAATTTCAACTTGGTTTTGGTTAGGTAATTCATTTTTATCAAAGAAGATTTTTTGTTTTAAATTATAAATGGCTACTGGACCAGGATTTGTAATATTTAAATTTAATCTATTTGGAAGTAATGGAATAAATTTGTCTAAACTTGCAACAATTTTAAGTTTAGAATTTCTCTCTTGAGGCAAACTACCAAAAGAAACAAACACGTCTTTTTGAGGATTTGAACCCAATTTATACGAACCTGCTGCGTATGGAATACTATCATTTTTACCATGTATAACAAAAGTAAAATGTCTTAAATCAAGTTTATTAAAATAATCTACCCCTCCAGTAGTCGATCCCCATGTTGGATCAACAGGTATCCAAGCTCCAGATTGGGTGTCATAGTATTCAGGCCAGGAATGTAAAACATCATTAACTAATGAAAGAGGTTGTATTTCAGGATTTTCCGTATATGCATATCCATTAATTTCTCTTGCTGGAATACCTGCAGCTCTAGAAATTGCTATAAAAAGGTCAGTAAATTCCATGCAAATAGCTGAATTTGGATTTTCTAAGGCTTTTACTGCACCCAATCTTTCAACATTCGCTTTTACTCTTGAATAATCATATTTTAACTTAGTAGAGACAAAATCATATATTTTTTTTGGAGTATCATAGGTTTTTGCTAAATTATCAATTTCCGGATTAGTTGTTTGCCAAAAGGATGTTTCTATTAGATTTTCTTTTAATGATTCTTCTGTAGGTTTAGGATAAGACCTTATTGATGCAAAAATTTGAACCTGTCCTGTGGCAACCACATCTAATCTTTGACGAGAAGATAATTTATATTTTGCAATCCAATTACCATCGCTATCTAGTTGCAAATCAGTAGGCTTTGGATTAATACTTTGATAATAAATTTTTTGAAATGCAGTATCTGGAGGTAAACTAATTTCAGTTGTAGATTCCCTTGAAAGGGGGTTTTCAAGATGATAATTTAGAGTAAAAGAAAATACTTGAAATTGACCAAATCCTGCGGTTATTCCTGTTTTTTCTACATCTTCTTTTAAAAATAGGTAATTAAAATAATTATTGGAAACGTTCTTTTCTCTAAAATTCGGAGAAATATAGGCTTCTTGGCCAAAACTTTCTGGAATTAATAAATTTAGTGAATAATTATTAAAATTAGCATTTTCTGATAGTCTAGGAATTGAAATTTCCCAGACTTCTCCAGTTTTTACTGCGAATGAGTTTTCTTCAAATGATAGCCAAAATATTCTCGATGCCCCTTTACCTACAAGGGAATCATTAAATTTAATTTCAATTGTTGTTGAAGAACCACTTTTAACTGAGGATACATTTAAAGGACCTTTTTCATCATGGCCTCTAATATTTTGTGGATTAATATCATTTAGTACTATCGAATAATTTGTTGCATATATATTGGAAAAAAGGTTAGTTAAAGTTACCTTATTTGTAACTTCCGTGATTCCATTTTCCTTTACTTTATAAGTTGATTCTAAATTTGTAGCAAATTCCCCTTCAGCAAATACTTTTAAAATATATGGATCCGAAAAAGATACTGCAAAAAGAAACATAATTATAATTAAAAAAAATAGCTTCTTCATTTGTTTTATTGTAGCAAATACTTGCCTGTTACAGAATTTTTATTATTTGAAATATCATAAGGTGATCCTACAGCAATTACTTCACCCCCGTTATCTCCTCCTCCAGGACCCAAATCAATAACCCAATCACTATTTTTAATAACATCTAAATTATGTTCTATCACACAAACAGTATTGCCTTTAGATACAAGTAATTTTAAAACTCTTAATAATTTTTCAACATCTGCAAAATGAAGCCCTGTTGTAGGTTCATCTAAAATATAAAATGTTTTTCCTGTCTGTCGTTTAGAAAGTTCTGTTGCAAGTTTAACTCTTTGAGCCTCACCACCTGACAATGTTGTTGCAGGCTGTCCTAATTGCATATAACCCAATCCAACGTCTTGTAATGTTACTAATTTATCATATATTTTAGGATGCGAACCAAAAAAATCTAATGCATCAGTTATTGTTAAATCCAAAACTTCTGCTATATTTTTACCTTTATAATTAACCTCCAATGTCTGAGAATTATAGCGTTTTCCTTTACAAACCTCGCAAGCTATCCAAATATCTGCCATAAATTGCATTTCTATCTTTGTCTGTCCTTGACCTTCACAAGCTTCACACCTTCCACCCTTTAAATTAAAGGAGAACTGTCCTTTTTTGAATCCCAATACCTTTGATTCTTTTGTCAAAGAAAAAACATCTCTTATTGGATCAAATAGCCCTGTATATGTTGCTGGGTTACTTCTTGGAGTTCTTCCAATTGGGGATTGATCAATTAAAATTGCCTTATCAATAAAATCTAGTCCTTCAATTCTTTTATAACTCCCAACATCTCCTCTAAAAAAAGGATTTAATTCTCTTTGCAATGCTGGAAATAGAGTTTCTACAAGCAAAGTTGACTTACCGGATCCTGATACCCCTGTAATACAAATAAATTTTCCTAGTGGAAATTCTACGTTTACAGATTTTAGATTAAATTGATTTGCACCAAATATTTTAAGATTATTATTTACTGGTAATAAACTAGAATTGACTAAATTTTGTATATTTATTTTTTTTCTACCAGAAAGATAAGCCCCTGTTATTGATTTTTTATTTTTCATAATTTTAGTTGGTGTACCATGAGCTGTTATTTGACCTCCTAATTTTCCTGCACCTGGACCAAAATCAACTAAGAAGTCTGCATTCTTCATCATTTCCTGGTCGTGTTCTACAACCACAACAGTATTTCCTAAGTCCCTTAAGGCTTTAAGTGTATCTATTAGTTTACGATTATCTTTTTGATGAAGTCCAATAGTTGGTTCGTCAAGAACGTATAAAACACCAGTTAAGCCTGAGCCTATCTGACTTGCAAGCCTTATTCTTTGCGCTTCTCCTCCTGATAAAGTTCCTGCTACCCTATCAAGAGTTAAATATTCTAATCCCACTGAAATTAAAAATGTTAATCTTACTTCTATCTCTTTTAGTATAAGTTTTGCAATTTCTTTTTCTCTTGAATTTAAAATCAAATTTAAATTCTTTGACCAATTAATCATTTGAACAATTGACTTGTTTGTAACAGTAGATATTGATTCATTGTCAATTGTTACTCCAAGACTTTCTTTTTTAAGTCTTGCTCCCATGCATGATTCACATAATTTTTCTCTCATATATTTTTCAAACTCACTCTTTATATAATCTGAATCAGTTTCCTTATATCTTCTTTCAATATTTCCCACAATTCCTTCATATTTTTGCCAAATTTTAGTAGGTCTTCCCCACCTATTATTGCCTTCAACTTGGTAGTCAATATTCCCTGTACCAAAAAGAAGTATCTGAAGTTGTTCTTTTGTTAATTTTGCAATTGGAATATGAGTATTTATATTAAATTTAAAACACATAGCTACAACAGTTTTTGCATACCATGTTTCGTGTTCGAACATGGTAGAAAAGGGTAAAATGCCCCCCTCCATAATCGATAATTCAGGAGAAAAAACCAAACTCGGTTCAACTTTTAATATTTTTCCTAGACCAGTACAAGTAGGACATGCTCCATGAGGAGAATTAAAAGAAAAACTTCTAGGTTCGATTTCAGGTAATGAAATATTGTCTTTGGGGCAAGAAAATTTTTCAGAAAAAAGATGATCCTCAAACTCCTTTGGATAATCAGGAATTGAAAATCCAGAATCTTTAATTTGAGACAGTATTAAATATCCATCTGCTAAATTTAAAGATTGTGAAAATGAATCAAATAGTCTCGACCTTAATTCGTGAGAGGTTCCTACGATTTTATCAATTACCACATCGATTGAATGTTTATTAGTTTTAATAAGTACAAAATCGTCGTTCAAATCCTTTATAATTCCATCAACTCTAACCTTTGTATATCCTTTAGCCTTTAAGTTATCAAAAAGCGCAGAAAATTCTCCTTTTCTATCTTTAACAACTGGAGCTAAAATATAAAACCAACCTTTTTTATTCTTCCTTGTCACTTCGCTAATTATCTGTATTGATTTATCAACAATTTCTTCCAAAGTTTGTTGTGATATTTCAGATCCACATAGAGGGCAATGTGGATGCCCAACTCTAGCAAACAATAATCTTAA
>Ga0172379_10003133_pt1 | contig 27122 bp, 34 predicted proteins | sample GrowelOW334metaG_FD_119756 | JGI IMG/M metagenome (GOLD analysis project Ga0172379, IMG submission 119756) | Groundwater microbial communities from an aquifer near a municipal landfill in Southern Ontario, Canada - Groundwater well OW334 metaG | ecosystem: Environmental > Aquatic > Deep...
CCCCGACTTCTGACGTCGGGGCTGCTGCTGGCGCAACCTCAGCAGGAGTCGTCTCCGCCACAACTTCCTCAACGCCGACGCTTTCGGTCGGCGCCCCGACTTCCAACGTCGGGGCTTCCTGTATGATTTCTGGTTCCATCGGTGTCGTCATAATTATTAAAAGGTGAGACCTGCAGCGCGAGCAGCGTCTGCAAGCGCCTTAACCTGGCCGCCGTAGCGGTACCCGCCGCGATCGAAGACGATTGTCGTGATACCGGCTGCCACCGCCTTCTTCGCAATAGCTGTGCCAACCGACGTCGCCTGCACCGACTGCGGACCCGGGAACTCGCGTCCGTGCGATGCAGCAAGCGTCTTCCCTGCTGTGTCGTCGATAAGCTGTGCTGAGACGAATCGGTTGCTGCGGTAGACCGCGAGGCGCGGTCGTTCTGTCGTACCTTTGACGAGGGCCCGCACGCGCGCGTGGCGGCGCTTACGGAGTTCACTGGTGGATGTAGGTTTGTGGTTCATACAAGATTAGACAGCCTTCTTGCCTTGCTTGCGACGGATAACCTCGCCCTCGTAGTGGATACCCTTCCCGAGATACGGCTCCGGCGGCTTTATGCGGCGGATATCTGCGGCGAACTGGCCGACCGACTCCTTGTTGATACTCTCAAGCTTCATGACGTTCTTTTCAACGGTCGCGGTCACGTCTGCCGGTATCGCGAGCGGCACCGTGTGCGAGAAGCCGACCGTGAGCACAACATCCTTACCCTTCACCTCCATCTTGTAGCCGACACCGTCGAGAACAAGCTTCTTCATGTACGGTGTCTCAACGCCCTGCACCATATTCTTCACATGTGAAGCGAAGGTGCCGGTCAAGGCCTTGGCGAGGCGGGAGCTGTTCTTCGGTGTGATCATGACGCCCGAAGCGTCGACGGCAATATCAACCGAGGGGTGCACGCGCTTCGTGAGCGTACCCTTCGTACCCTTCACGGTGAGCATGCCGCCAGCCACCGAGACATCGGTCTTCCCTGCGGCTATTGGTTTCTTTGCAAGACGTGACATAGAGAAATAATTACCAGATTTCAAAAAGATTCTCACCGCCCGTTTTGTTCGCACGAGCCTCCTTGTCTGAGATAATCCCCGCAGACGAGGAGATGATGCGTGCACCCGTACCACCCTTCACCTTGTGCGCGTCGGTGTGCGGCACATAGAGCCGGCGGCCCGGCTTGCTGATGCGCTTCACGCCGCGGAGCTTCGCGACACCGCGATCATCGTAGCTGAGTGCGACCACAACCTCCTTCTTAATCTCGCTCTCGCCCTTCGCCTTCACTTCTACGGAAGCGAGGAATCCGAGCTCCTTCAGCTTCTTAGCAATCGTGAGAAGGTGCGCTGAATACGGCACCGCCACGCTCACCTTGCCGATTGCGGCGGCATTTTGCAAACGGATGATGAAATCTCCAACACGGTCGGTTACCATGATGCTTTCTTTACGCCGGGGATCTTACCCTCTCGGGCGAGCTCGCGGAACTGGATGCGGGAGAGACCGAAGACGCGCATATACCCGCGTGAACGGCCGGTAATCGCACAGCGGTTCTTCAGACGTACCGGTGAGGAGTTCTTCGGGAGCTTCTGGAGGCCATCAGAGTCACCTGCCAACTTCAAAGCAGCACGCTTAACGGCGTACTTCTTGACGAGTTTCGTCTTCTTGACGAGTCGTGCGAGCTGGGATTTCTTTGCCATGATAAAAAATAAAGCCCCGAAGAGCGTGTCTAGAGAATATCAGCGTTTTACGCTCCCGTCAACGATAAGCGGCATGCCGATATGACGGAAGAATGCCTCTGCTTCGGCCTTCGACTTGGCCGTGGTGACGATGGTGATAGCGATGCCGAAGACGTCCTTCAGGTCCTCGTCGGAGGTCTCAGGGAAAATCGTGTTCTCCTTGATACCGACCGTCATATTCCCCATATCGTCGATGGCCGTCGCGCGAAGTCCGCGGAAGTCACGCGTGCGCGGGAGAGCGATATGGATAAGCTTGTCGAGGAAGTCGTACATCCGTGCGCCGCGAAGCGTCACCTGGAGGCCGACCGTGTCGCCCTCGCGCACCTTGAAGGAGGCGATAGAGGTCTTCGCCGCGCGAGGGGCAGCCTTCTGTCCCGTGATCTTGGCGAGACGGTCAGAGATAAGCTCAATCTGCTTCTTGTCGCGCTTCTTGCCGACGCCCGAAGAGACGACGACCTTTTGTATACGCGGACCCTGCATCGTGCTCGTGTAGCCGAAGTCCTTCGCAAGTGCGAGGTAGGCAGACTGCTGATGTTGTTTGGTAATAGACATAGGTTATTTCTTTACGCTCTTCGCCTTTGCACCCTTTACCGGTGCATCAAGCGCAGACTGGATCTTCGGTGACGAGACGAGTGCGACGTTCGACGCGTCGATAGCGCGAGGGCGCTCGACAATGCGGCCGACCTCCCCTGTGCGACCCTTCAGGTGGCGCTTGTAGATCGCGACGCCCTCGACCACGACGGCATTGTCCTTCGGCAAGGCGCGCACTACGATGCCGGACTTGCCCTTGTCCTTGCCTGCGATGACCTTTACCTTGTCTCCTTTTTTAATTTTCATACTGAAATGATTAGACGACCTCGGGTGCGAGTGAGACGATGTTGTGCCAGCCCATCTCTGAGAGTTCGCGCGGTACCGGACCGAAGATGCGGTTACCCTTGGGACCCATCTCCTTACCCTGCTTCTCGATCAACACAACGGCGTTCTCGTCGAAGCGGAGGTACGAACCGTCCTTGCGGCCGAAGGGCTTCACCTGGCGCACGACCACTGCGCGGAAGATGTCCTTCTTCTTCACCGCCTTGCGCGGCTGTGCCGTCTGGATCGAGACGACGACCACGTCGCCAATCTCTGCGTAACGGCGCTTGGAGCCGCCAAGCACCTTGAAGATTCGGGCGACCTGGCCGCCTGAGTTGTCTGCTACGGTAACGATGGATTGAGGCTGCAACATATATTAATCGTTCACCTGCTCCGCAGAGACAGTCTTCGCCGGGTCGATAGCGAAATGCTTCAACTTCGAAATCGGGCGTGTCGCCACGATCGTGACCGTATCGCCCACCGCGACCGTATTGCCCGGATTGTGCACAAGGTACTTCTTCGAGCGCACAAAGTACTTCTTGTACTTCGCGTTCTTCACATAGCGGTCGACCTTGACCGTGACGGTGTCCTTCATAGCCGCCTTTACGACGACGCCGACGAATGATTGGGGACGGATAGTTTTCTGTTCCATATGATTATGCAGCCTTGAGCACACGCGCATGTCCCGACGCTTCCGGTCGGGAGGCCGACCCTGAGAGGCGTCGGCCCTGCTCAGTGAGCACGCGGGCGATGTTCTTGCGGAGCTTGCCCTTTGCGTTGCTGTCCTTCGCGCGGGCACCGGCAGCCGAGAAGCGCTCGGCGCGCAGGTCGGCGCGCTCATCAGCAAGGAGCTTCAGGAGCTCTTGGTCGGTCTTCGTGGTCATGTTGTCTTTTTTTGTCATACAAGTAGGAAAAAAGCAATGTTAGCTGCGCGCTACGATGGTCGTCTTGACCGGCAGCTTCATGCCCGCCTGGCGCATATGCGCGCGCACAATCTTCTCGTCAACGCCGTCCATCTCAAAGAGGATACGCCCCGGGCGCACCTGGAAGACGTAGTGCTTCGGATCGCCCTTACCGCTACCCATGCCCACCTCAGCCGGCTTGGCAGTCACCGGACGGTCAGGGAAGATGCGGATCCAGAGCTTGCCGGTCTTTGCGGTCGCGCGGGTAAGCACCTTACGTGCCGCCTCAATCTGATTGCTCGTGATGCGTGCCGGCGTGAGTGCCTTGAGACCGAACGAGCCGAAGGCGACCGTCACCCCGCGCGTGTCGGGACGGTTTAGGTTCTTCTCAGAGAGACGCTGAGTCTGCCACTTGCGGTGCTTTACTTTTTTAGGAAACAACATAGGTCAGATATTAGCGGGAAGCAGCCTCGGGCATCGCTACCCTCGTGTTCTTGTCCTGGTACACATTGCCGCGATAGATCCACACCTTGATACCGATCACACCGTACGGCAGATAGGCCTGCTCGTGCGCGAAGTCGATGTCGGCGCGGAAGGTCTGGAGCGGGATACGACCCTTCTTCGCCTCCTCCTTGCGGCTCATCTCTGCACCGCCCAGACGGCCCGAGAGTGCGATACGTACGCCTTCGACCTCGCGTACGGCGATAACCTTCTCGACCGTCGACTTGAGCACACGACGGAACGGCATGCGCTTCTCCAAGCCTTCGGCAATCATGTACGCGACGACGGCTGCGTCTGTCTCTGGCTGGCGGATCTCGTTGATATCAAACTTGACCTGCTTGCCGGCCGGCAGTGCGTCGGGAGATGCCTTGCGTACGACGTCGGTCAGCTCCTTGCGCAGCTTGGTAGCATTCTCGCCAGAGCGACCGATCACGAGACCGGGGCGTGCAGTCAAGAGGATAATGCGCAGCTCGTTCTCAGAGCGCTCGATGTCGATACCGCTTGTGTAGGTACCGCGCAGGCGCTTCATCAAGAAGCGGCGAATCGTCTCGTCGACCTTGATATTGGTGCGGTAGCTCTTCGCGTCAGCGGCGAACCAGCGACTCTTCCAGTCTCGGATGATGCCGAGTCGGTGTGCGTAAGGATGTACGGTGTGTGTCATAAAATAAATGCAGGCTCTAGGCGCTAGGCTCTAGGGTTACTTTCACCTGAGACTTGCGGCGACGGATAGCTGACGCGCGACCGAAGGCGCGCGGCATGTACTTCTTCAACATGCCGGCGCTCTCGACGATGATCGACTTGACCTTCAGCTTCTCGACGTCCTCTCCCTGCACCTTGGCGTTTGCGGCGGCGCTCTCGATGAGCTTCTTAATAGGCTCTGCGGCGCGGCGCGGGAGGAACTCGAGCGCCTCAAGCGCTGCCTGTACCTTCTTGCCCTTCACAAGCTCCGTCACAAGGCGAACCTTGCGAGGGGTCTGGTTATAGCTCTTGAGAGATGCCGTTATCATATTTATTTCTTAGGTGCAGCGGCTGCAGGAGCCTTTGCGGCCTTCGCTGAGGCGATTTCTGCTTGCTGCTTCTTGGCCTCCATCTCCTTCTGCATCTTACCGCCGTGGCGGAGGAACTTCTTGGTTGGCGAGAATTCGCCCAAGCGGTGCCCCACCATCTCCTCAGCGACCGTAACCTCAACGTGCGACTTGCCGTTGTGGACGCCGAAGGTAAAACCGACCATTTCTGGGCTTATTTGGCTGCGGCGTGCCCATGTCTTAATCACCCCGGCGGCTGCCGGTTTCGTCGCAACGACCTTCTTCAGGAGCTTAGCGTCCACGAAGGGTCCTTTCTTAAGTGATCGAGACATAAATAAGGAATGAAAAGCCCGCGCAAGCGCGAGATAAGACAAAGATACAGGAAGCGCTCAGAAGAGTCAAATGTACCGTTCCCAAACACCCTCATAAATACTAGGCCATTTCAGAACCTTGACATATCGTGTATTCGACGTTCGGTATTTCTTTCTCTCTCGCGCTGTGCTCGTGGGCCGCTTTTGCTACACCCTGTAGTAGAGCTTCGCTTCACTACGGGGTACACTAGGCACTATATGAAAAGAGATACCCTTATCGGTGTGGTCGCCTTTATCGCTCTTCTTGCCGGAGTCGTCGGCTACGCTGCGCTCCGCCCAGCACCGGCGAAGGCACCGGGAGCGGCAAGCTCAACAAGTAGCAGCGAGCACACTGCGTACTACGACATCGCGACAAACTACGCCTCGAGCACCCCCCTCCTCACCAAGGTCAGCGCCTCTGCCGATGCTGCTGCAGTCGCACTGATGAAGCAATTTGTGGCAGACACGGTCGCACAGTTCAAGACCGACGGCAATTTCGACCACTTCTCTGCCGAGGACATCAAGATGATGGATGGCCGCAAGGAGAAGCTCCAGATCGTCTACCTGATTGCCTCGTCTCCCCGTACGGTCTCGTATATCTTCACGATCTACATGGACACGCTCGGCGCGCACGGGAATACCTTCTTCAAGACCTTCACCTTCGACACGACAAACGGCGCATTGCTTAACCTTGCCGACCTCTTCACTGGGGCGTACCTGAGCACACTCTCGACGCTTGCGCGCGAGAAGCTCCCGGCCATTATCGGAGAAGGCGCTGATACGGCCTTTATACAGGGCGGTACAACACCCGAGGACAAGAACTTCGCGAACTTCTTCTTCGATAATCAAGATATCGTCTTCGTCTTCCCTCCCTACGCCGTGGCCCCGTATTCCTCGGGTCCGCAGACGCTCTACATCCCGCTCTCCGAGCTCACTTCTATCCTCAAACTGGCGTATCGCTAATTAAGCACGCGCCCTTTCGAGGTGTCGAATACGGCGTTCGTGACCAAGAATCGAGTCACGATTTTCATCGAGAACGTCTTCAATTCTGTTCTGCGTCTTGCTCACACGCTGGTCGAGAATATTGACGCTCTCGCGCAATTGTTCCTGCCCCTCGACGAGCGTTTTAAGAATTTTCTCGTGACGTTCGAAACCAACCTGCACTGCTTCGGTCAAATCCTGGACGGCACTCATCATATCCGTAGTGGTCGGTGCTTTTTTTGCCTTGGATTTCTTCACCTTCTTCATACGAGATATCTTACCATGCTCCAAAATCGCGTAAGACGCCACTTTGTGGCGTTTGCGCCTATCTTTATTTCCCTAACTTTCGACCAAGTGCCTCTTTTGTTTTACGGAGTAACTCTATTTCTTCCATTAACTCTTTGAGTTCTTTTTCTTTACTTTCAATTTCATATTTGACGTTATCCCTCAATTCATCACCACTATCAATCCTATAGGTGAAACCGCCATTAATTCCTCCTTCTCTTGAGAAAACGAATCCGCTAGGTAATAGCTTTATAGAATCTGGCCAGTTATGCGATGTATTGTCCGGCGGAGGAAGCTCGATTTTATCCAAGGGCAATGAGTCAAAATTCCTTTTGAGTCTGGGGATTTCGTCCGCGGACCCCATGTCTAGACCACCTTCAAAACCTTTACTTAGAACATATTCCATAAACTCTGAGCTCCAAGATTCACTGAGTCTTTCGTCTTGTATTTCAATTTCTCGGTCTTTAGACATTACTCTCTGGTCATCTGTCATAATCCCCTCTGCTTTCTTAATCTCTTTATTGCTCGGCTGGTATGATTTTTCTGGGTTCATATTGCTAGAGATTCTAACCCCCCCTGTAAAATGCAACCGCCCGCGACAAGTCGCGGGCGGTTTGTGCTTATGATTTAACCCTTCCTCTTCTTGCCGACCTTGCGGCGGGAGACGATAAAGACGTTTGAGTACTTCTTCGGCGTGCGAGTCTTCTGACCCTTGCCAGTGGGCTTGCCCCACTTACTCTTCGCCCTGCGGAGTCCGCGACCCTGCTTGCCTTCGCCGCCGCCGTGCGGGTGGTCAACCGGGTTCATCGCGGTGCCGCGCACCGTCGGGCGGATACCCATCCAGCGCGAGCGGCCTGCCTTGCCGATAACGACGAGGTTGTACTCCTCATTGCCGACTGCACCGACCGAGGCCCACGAGAGGTCAGAGATCTTGCGAATCTCGGTCGAAGGGAGCTTGACCTGCGCATAGCCCGCGTCGTGTGCGACCACCTCGGCATAGTTGCCTGCCGAGCGGACGAGACTTGCACCTGCGAGAGGAGCGATCTCGATGTTGTAGATAAAGGTGCCCACGGGGATCTTGCCGATCGGGAGGCGGTTGCCCGGAGTAAGCGGTGCGTCCTCAGCGACGATAAAGGTGCTGCCGACCTTTACCTCCTTGGGGAGGATTACGTAGCGGCGAGCGCCGTCAGCGTAGAGCGCGAGCCCGATAAAGGCGCTGCGGAACGGGTCGTACTCGACCGTCTCGATCTTGGCCGGGATATTCTTCTTGTCGTACTTGAAGTCCACGTCCCGGAAGCGCTTCTTGTGCCCGCCGCCCTGGTGGCGCGTCGTGATACGACCGAAGGCGTTGCGGCCGCCCTGGCTGCTCTTCTTCTTCAGAAGCGGCTTGTGCGGCGCATGGCCAGAGAGCAACTCCCTGAACGGGAGGGTGGTCATGTGGCGGCGACTCTTGGATGTGGGTTTGTAGGTTTTCATACAGAATGATTACGCAAACTGGATCGTGTCACCCGCATTCAGGTACACATATGCCTTTCGGCGTGCGGCGCGGGTGCCGATACCGCGCTTCGTGCGCATCATCTTGCGCTTCGCAGGGAGATTGACGATGCGGACCATACGCGGCTCGACATTGTAGATCTCCTTGATTGCGCTCGCGATAGTCGCCTTGGTCGCACGCGGAGAGACGTCGAAGGTGTAGACGCCCTTCTCGGTCACGATGAGCGCCTTCTCAGAGAACCACGGCGCGCGGATGATCTCGTGAGCGAGACCGTCCTTGGTCGGCGCCGTGCGCGCGCGACGCTTCACGACGACCTTCTCCTTCTTTTCTGCCTTTTTTGTACCGAAGATTGCCATAATGATTTATTTAGCCTTTGCACGAACCGTGAGCGCCTTGAAGGCTGCCTCCGGATTCTCGATGATGAGATACTTGTTCGCCATCACGTCGACCGGATTGAGGTTGCGAAGCTCTTCAGTCATCACATTGCCGAAGTTGCTGAAGCTCTTGATCACGTTTGCGTCATAGGAGGCAAGTGCGATAAGCGCGGCATTCTTCCTCTTCGTCGAGAGCTTTTCTGCGCTCGCGCCCTTGGCGAGACCGGCGAGCGACGTCTTCGCGGTTGCGGTCTTCGGCGCGGCGAAGGTGAACTTGTCGACGAGGATTATCTCACCGTCCTTTGCCTTTCGTGAAAGGACCGAGAGGAGGGCGCCGACGCGCATCTTCTTGTTGATCTTCTCGCTGTAGTCGCGCTCAGAGCGCGGACCGAAGGTGATACCGCCGTGACGCCAGATCGGTGAGCGAGTCGAGCTGTGGCGCGCCTGGCCGGTGCCCTTCTGCTTCCACGGCTTCTTGCCGCCGCCAGAGACCTCAGAGCGGTCCTTGGTGTGGGCGCGGTTCTGGCGCAGATTCGCCTGCATCGCTGTGGTCACCTGGTGCACGAGGTCGACGCGCCATGGCTGGCCAAAGATGCTCTCGGGGAGCGTCGTGCTGCCGACGTTTGTGCCGTCCATAGAGAAGATCGGTGCTTCGATCGGTACGTATTCCCTTTTGCTTCCTTTTGTCATGTTCTTTGCAGTAGTCATGGTATTGAAATTATGCGGAGACTACTTCAAGCAGCGTGCCACGGCGACCGGGTACGGCGCCAGAGACGATAATCTCGCCTGCCTTCAGGTCGACTGCGAGGACCTTAAGGTTCGTGACCGTCACGCGATCAGAACCAAGGCGTCCGGCCATCTTCTTGCCCTTCACGACGCGACCGCCCGCGCGACCGCCCGAGCCGCCGATCGAGCCCGGAGAGCGCTCGGTGTGCTTCTGGCCGTGGCTGCGCGGGCCACCGTGGAAGCCGTGGCGCTTCACCACGCCGGCAAAGCCCTTACCCTTAGAGGTACCCGAGACCTGCACCGTGTCGCCGACTGCGAAGACCGACGCGTCGATAGTGTCGCCAACAGTTGCGGTGGTGTCCGTGCGGAACTCGCGAACAGCTTCGTAGCCCTTGCCCTTCGTGTGGCCGAGAACCGGCTTGCTCACGTTCTTCGTGCGGCGCTCGCCCATACCCACCTGGATAGCAGCGTAGGCGTCCTTGCCCTCCTTCGTCTTGACTTGCGTCACCGTGACCGGGTCAGTGATAAGGATAGTCCCCGCGTAGGCGCGACCGTCGTCCGCGAAGATGCGGGTCATTTTCTCTTTCTTGGCGAGGATGAATTTCATTTTTAAAGCAAAACGCGCGGATAGCAGACGCTCCGCGCGTTCTGCCATAGGTCCCCGAGGGGACATAGCGTTAGCAGCACTCTACACGAAGGGACAAAAAGATGCAAGAAATACGAAATCCCGCATCGCGGGATTGTTGTGAAAAAAGATCTGGGCGAACGGCCCCGGAAACCGAATGAGCTCCTGCCCTAGCTTTCGCCTGTCGACTGACTCTGGCCAAGGGGTGCACCAAGAAACGCATTCGTATCTCCGGGACGCTTCATTCAGAATATCACAGGAACAAAAACACACAACCGCCCTTACGGGCGGTTGTGTGAGAAATCTTATTGGCGATTCCTAGACCATCTTGACCCCAGTACCACAAAGGCCGCCCTTCCGAGGGCGGCCTTTGGCTACGGGGCAGGCGTCTTGGCGCGCCTAAACCATTTTTACATCGATGGTCACTCCTGACGGAAGGTTGAGGTTCGTGAGGGCCTCGATCACCTTCGGCGAGGGGTTCATGATGTCGATAAGGCGCTTATGGACCCGCATCTCGAACTGCTCGCGTGCGTCCTTGTAGACGAAGGTCGAGCGGTTCACGGTCCAACGCTTGATCTCGGTCGGGAGCGGCACGGGGCCGACCACGACTGCGTCAAAGCGGGCTGCGGTGTCCATAATCTGCTTCACCGAGAGATCGAGAATCTTGTGCTCATAGGCGCGGACACGGATGCGGAGCTTGTGCTCCACTGGAGCCGGAGCGGCGGCTTTCTTCGCGGCACGCTTGGGAGCGCTCTTCGCTTTTGGTTTTGCTGTCGCAGTTGCCATATGAGTAGTAATTACATCAGTGCTTAGGCAGTAATCTTGGTGACCACGCCCGAACCGACGGTCTTGCCGCCTTCGCGGATAGCGAAGTGCATCTGCTCTTCAAGCGCGACCGGTGCGACGAGCTTCACCTTGAAGGTGGCTGTGTCGCCCGGCATCACCATCTCCTTACCCTCTGCGAGCGTTACTTCGCCGGTTACGTCCGTCGTACGGACATAGAACTGCGGCTTGTAGCCCGAGAAGAACGGAGTGTGGCGACCGCCTTCGTCCTTAGAGAGGACGTAGACCTCTGCCTCGAAGTCGGTGTGCGGAGTGACCGAGCCGCTCTTAGCGAGCACTTGGCCGCGATGCACGTCCTCCTTCTTGGTGCCACGGAGGAGGATGCCGGCGTTGTCGCCTGCCTGACCCTCAGTGAGCTGCTTGTTGAACATTTCGATACCGGTGACGGTCGTCTTGGCAGTCGGCTTGATACCGACGATCTCGACTTCCTCGCCAACCTTGATCTGACCGCGCTCGATACGGCCGGTGACCACGGTGCCGCGACCTTCGATCGAGAAGATGTCTTCAATCGGCATGAGGAACGGCTTGTCGGTCTCGCGCTTCGGCTGGTCGAAGTAGGTGTCCATCGTGTCGACGAGCTCCTTAACCTTCGCTGCGTACTCCTCAGTGACTGCGTTCGCCTCGAGCGCTTTGAGGCCAGAACCGCGGATAATCGGCGTATTTGCGCCGTCGTAGCCCTGCTTCGTGAGAAGCTCGCGGATCTCTTCTTCGACGAGGTCGATGAGATCTGCCTCGGCTACCATGTCTACTTTGTTCAAGAAGACGATGAGCTTCTTGAGACCCACTTGCTTAGCAAGGAGGATATGCTCGCGCGTCTGGGGCATCACGCCGTCAGTTGCGGCGACCACGAGTACTGCCCCGTCCATCTGGGCGGCGCCGGTGATCATGTTCTTAATGTAGTCGGCGTGTCCCGGAGCGTCGATGTGTGCGTAGTGACGGTTCGGTGTCTCGTACTCCGAGTGGTGGAGCGCGATAGTGATACCACGCGCCTTCTCTTCTGGAGCACTGTCAATCTTGTCGACGCCTTCGACGCGAGCTGAGTAGCCCTCAGCGGTGAGCATCGAGAGCACATGGAGGATACCTGCGGTGAGGGTCGTCTTTCCATGGTCCACGTGACCGATGGTACCTACGTTCATGTGCGGCTTGCTGCGATTAAATTCTGCTGCCATATATCGGTTAATTTAGTTAATAAACAAGTTTGCTGACAGCACTCGTTCGGAAAAGAAAACGAAGACATTCTCTTTTCACTCACTCGTTTGTCAGTAAATCACGAATTAATCCGACGTGAGTCGGAACAAACTCTAAGGCTCGCCGACTCACAAAAAGCAGACAAGCCAAAGAGCGACGCCAAGATGCGTTAGAGACACTATATGAGAATAAGGAAAAACGCGCAAGCCCCGTTAGAAATCAGATTTCTAACGGGGCAAGACGTGAGGAGGGAAAAGAAAAGGCGGAGGGGGTTCCTCCGCCTTATGGCGCTTCGCGCCGTCGCTACGCCTGCTTGGCCTTTGGCTTTTCCTTCTTGGCCGCCTTGGTTTTCTTGGCCTTGGCTTTCTTGTCGGCCTTGGCCTTGGCATCGGGCTTAGCCTTGGCTGCTAGGAGAACCCTGGTCGCCGGCGCCGGTGCGGCCGCGATGGCCTTGTCGGGCAGTGGCTGAGCCTTTGGGGTCGTCGCGCTGGCGGCCGGGGCGATGGCGAATATGCCTAGTGCAAACAATGATGCAGCGATGATCTTTTTCACTTGTCTTCTCCTCTCTAACACCCAAGGATATGGGTACTTCGGATGCTACTCCTCTTTCATTAAAAGTAAATAAACATAATACACAGCGGCCGCCCTCTGAGGGCGGCCGCTGTGCTGATGTGACACCCGTGGTGTGCAACACCAGGTGTTGAACAAAAACTATTTACGAGAGGCGATGATGTCGGCCGCGACGTTGTTTGGAACTACATCGTAGTGGTCGAATTCCATCGTCATCGAGCCACGACCTTCAGTCATGGAGCGAAGCGTTGTGGTGTAGCCGAACATCTCAGAGAGCGGGACCTTCGCGTGCACAACCTTGTTAAGCCCTCGCTCCTCCATACCCTCGATCTGCCCGCGCTTGCCTGAGAGGTTGCCGGTAATGTCGCCCATGAACTGGTCCGGCACGATCACCTCGACACGCATAATCGGCTCGAGGATAACGGCCTTCGCCTTGCCTGCTGCCTCCTGGAAGGCCATCGACGCCGCGATCTTGAAGGCGATTTCTGAAGAGTCCACATCGTGATACGAGCCGTCGTAGAGGTCGACCGAGATATCCACCATCGGGAATCCGGCGAGGAATCCTCTCGACATCGCCTCGCGGAGCCCCTTCTCTACCGGAGAGATAAACTCCTGCGGAATCACGCCTCCCTTGATGTTGTTGATAAACTCGAAGTGGTCCTCGCGTGTGACGTTCTTGGCCACCTTCGCCTCCGGATCCACCGGCTCCATCTTCTTCATCTTGATCTTCACGTGGCCGTACTGACCGCGACCGCCGGTCTGCTTGATGTACTTCCCTTCTGCTTCTGAAGAGCCGAGAATCGTCTCGCGGTATGCGACTTGCGGCTTCCCCACGTCGGCAACGACATTGAATTCGCGCTTCATGCGGTCAACAAGAATCTCGAGGTGGAGCTCGCCCATACCTGAGATGATTGTCTCATTGGTCTCTTCGTCGGTCTTGATACGGAAGGTCGGGTCCTCGTCAGAAAGCTTCCTGAGCGCGACGCCCATCTTCTCTTGGTCGGCCTTTGTCTTCGGCTCGATACGGAGCGAGACGACCGGCTCAGGGAACTTAATCTCCTCAAGCACAATCGGGTTCGCCTCGTCGCAGAGCGTGTGCGACGTCTTGGTGTCTTTGAGACCCACCGCGGCGGCGATCTCACCCGTGAAGACTTGTGCGACCTCTTCGCGCTTATCGGCCTGGAGACGCACGATACGGCCGACGCGCTCCTTCGAGCCGGTTGTCGAATTATAGATATACGAGCCCGCAGTGACCGTACCTGAGTAGACGCGGAAGAAGGTCAGTGCGCCGACGAACGGGTCGGTCTGGAGCTTGAAGGCGAGCGCGCAGAACGGCTCGTCGTCTGAGGCGTGGCGCTCGATCGGCTCACCCGTCTTCGGGTTGATGCCGGTGACTGGCTTCAAGTCGAGCGGTGAGGGGAGATAGTCGACGACCGCGTCGAGCACGAGCTGGACGCCCTTGTTCTTGAGCGCAGAGCCGGTGTAGACGGGGAAGATCTCGTTGTTGATGACTGCCTTACGGAGAATCGCTTTCAACTCGTCGAGTGACGGCTCCTTGCCCTCGAGGTAGGCGCCCATCGCCGCGTCGTCTTGCTCGACGATGCGCTCGATAAGCTCGGCGCGGTACTTCTTCGCGTCTTCGAGGAGGTTTGCCGGGATCTCGCCCTCGACCACCTCTTCGCCCATGTTGCCGGTGAAGGTGTACGCCTTCATAGAGAGTAGGTCGACTGAGCCCTCGTGTGCGGCCTCTTCGCCGATAGGGATCTGCATGCGGATAGCTCTCGGCGAGAGCCGGTCGAGGATGCTCGCGTAGGAGCTCTCAAAGGAGGCTCCGGTGCGATCGAGCTTGTTGATGAAGCAGACGCGCGGCACCTTGGCCTCGTCGGCGTAGCGCCAGTTGGTCTCTGACTGGGGCTCGACGCCCGCAACACCGTCGAAGACGACGATCGCGCCGTCGAGGACGCGCATCGAGCGCTTCACCTCAGCGGTGAAGTCGATGTGTCCGGGAGTGTCGATGATATTGAAACGGAACTTCTTCGACGTATCCTTCTTATCCTTCTCGGCAGTCTTGGTCCAGAAGCAGGTGATAGCCGCCGCAGTAATCGTGATGCCGCGCTCGCGCTCCTGCTCCATCCAGTCGGTCGTCGTCTCGCCCTCGTGCACCTCGCCGATCTTGTGCTGGCTGCCCGTGTAGAAGAGCACGCGTTCGCTGGTGGTCGTCTTGCCAGCGTCGATGTGCGCGATGATGCCGAAGTTACGTACTTTATCGAGTGGATAGTCGCGGTTCATAAAAATTGAGTAAAAATAAAAGCGCCGAAGCGTTCAGTAGATAGTAGCCCAAACGGAGGAAATTGCAAAGCGTCAGCTGGCGCAGTACTATCGAAACTGGGAATCCAACAAAAAGGAGCGTCATCGTGAATCTGGAGAGAGGTTCTTTAGAGCACGTACTTGCGAGAGCAAACTATTTTAGGGGGCTGGTCATGAAGACAACCGACCCAGTGTACTGGGAGCCGGAGCGCCTCATCGAAGCGAGAGCTGCGCTGTCGGCGGCTCGCGACCGAGGCAAGGGTCGTATCTTTGAAACCGCACTCGCGATGGTCGAGTCTGCAGTCCATAAGGCGTCTATCAACAACTAGATTGTTCTCTCTATCTATAACAAAAAGCCCGTCGCAGGACGGGCTTTTGGATTACTGCATTTAAATTACTACAACGCGAAGTGGGCGAAGGCCTTGTTCGCATCCGCCATGCGGTGCCTTCCCTCTTTCTCATACTACATGTTCCATATCTATAACGACCGTTATCGACATGGAACAGATGTCCGTGTTATGCCAAAGGCAGGTCAAAGTGCTTGCAGAGCGCGCTGTCATTCTCGATCTCCTCGGCGACAATGTAGAGGATCCCCTTCTCTAGCCTCAGATTCGTCCGTAGAAATACGAAGAGTTCTTCGCAATCGTAGGGATATACCCACACGCTGTTTTGGATTTTCACAAAGCCATTTCGCTTGAGAAGCATTCGGAATCGATCGCGCACCGACCTCCGCCGCTCCCAAATATCAAACATGACGATGCGCCATTTGTTATCCCATCGTTTTGGCTTTTTGATTTCATATTGTTTCTCTTCTTCCTCTATCGTCTCGGCGAGCCGAGCGCCTTTTGTCGTAAGCCGCAGTGCGACCCCTTTCTCTGTGTCCACTCGTTCGATAAGACCTCGCTCCCGAAGGCGATTGATCGCCTGACTGATGCGGCGATTCAACCGCGGTTTGGGCCCTATGTATTTCTCAACATACTTGAGCAGTCTCGCCGCGTTCGGAGCCATCAGGATCAAGCCAAGTCCTGCGGTTAGATAGACGGACGCTAAAACCGCCTGTTGTATCTTCTGCCGTTTCGCTTTCCGCTGCACTTTTTCTTCCACTCGCATGTTCCATAGTATACACGGTCGTTATAGACATGGAACACTACCAGTGTGGATATGAGAAGGATGACGACATTGGGGGGGCCGCTACTTCGGCGAGAAAGCGCCTGAGAAATGAAACCGGGGCTCTTCGAGCAAAAACGGTCTTCCTACTTTAAAAACTCGAACTCTTTTATAAACTTTTCTTGAATTTCTACTGGAACACCGGTAAAAGCAATTATCATCTCCTTAAAAACCCCAGTATCAACAGTGGGTTCAGCCCCGACAGGGTATGCAATGCGTTTTGGATCTCGGTTTGGTTCTAAATTAAAATCGACAGGGCGCGCAACGAAAATCTCCACGCTTTTATCGCCATTATCGTCACGATTGACTAAGAGCGCCGGCTGGCCTCCGATCGTCGTTGTACTCGCAGACTCGCAATTGCCACACATTGACTCGAATTTTGGCAATTGGAAAGCAACATATGACTCGGGAGAAGAAAAGTACATCTGTGTCCCACCACCACCAATCCAGCCAACATAAATATAAGATCCTGATGGAGTGCTTTGGCTTTCTTCAGTATAGTTTGGAGAAACGACTCGAATAAAAGGCTCACCGTAATCAGACCGATACTCCTTAACCGACCACGTCGGAGGAGTTACCGCTCGAAAGCCCAAGGCGGTATTTTCATACATAGCATAATCGGCACTTTGTGTGGCTTGGCTATTCGCTTTCGGATCTAACATTTCAAGACCAGTTGAGTATTGGCGCAATACCAGGTAGCCCGCAATGACCGCAATAGCACAAACGGTTACGACGGCAAAATATTTCATTCACTCAAGTTTACCACGCGAAGTGGGCGAAGGCCTTGTTCGCATCCGCCATGCGGTGCATCTCGTCCTTCTTCTTGATCGCGTCGCCCTCGTTCTTGGCAGCGAGGAGGAACTCAGCGGCGAGCTTCTCGGCCATGGGCTTACCCTTCTTCGCGCGGGCGGCGTTAATGAGCCAACGGAAGGAGAGCGCGAGGCGGCGGTTCTGCGGGACTTCGCGCGGGACCTGATAGTTCGCACCGCCGACGCGGCGAGAGCGGACCTCCATCAAGGGAGAGACGTTACGGAGTGCCGACTCAAAGGTCTCGAGCGGGTTCGCACCGTCCTTTTCGATCACGGCGAGGGCGTCGTAGACGACTGCACGGGCCGTATCCTTCTTGCCGTCCCACATGACCGCGTTGATGAAACGCGTGAGAGTCTCTGACCCGTACTTGAGGTCAGGGCGCCAGGTGCGCTGCTTTTTAAGAGGTCGGCGCATACTTATTTGGCGGTTGGGCGCTTGGCGCCGTAACGGCTGCGAGAACGGCGGCGCTTCTCGAGGCCGCTCGTGTCGAGCTTGCCGCGGACAATCGTGTACTGCACGCCGATATCCTTCACGCGGCCGCCGCGGAGCATCACCACAGAGTGTTCCTGCAGGTTGTGGCCCTCGCCTGGGATATAAGCCGTGACCTCCATGCCGTTGGTGAGGCGAACACGGGCAATCTTACGGATAGCAGAGTTCGGCTTGCGCGGGGTCTTGGTGGTGACCTTCGTGCAGACGCCGCGCTTGAAGGGCGACGGATAGAAGGTCGGACGATTCTTGAGTGCATTAAAACCGCGAGCAAGCGCAGGCTTGCTCGTCTTAGACGACTTGTTCTTGCGTCCCTTCTTGGACAGCTGATTGATGGTTGCCATTTGAGTGAGAAAACCCGCGAGCTGCGGGATAGGAGCACTATATATAATAGTGCCCAAGAACGCAACTCGCTGGCTAGGAGTCTTAAGGCTCTACCGGTTCGCGATAGGGGTCGGCTGCATAGGGCTTTGCGGGGGCAGCCGGCGTGGGAGGCGCCTTCGGTGCTGCAGGAGGGACGGCAGCCGGAGTCGCGGGGCGCGGCGACGGCGGGAAGATGCGGATAGGATTGGACGGTGCTGGAGTAGGTGCTGGTGCCGTGGCGGGAGCAACAGAGACGGGAGCGGGGATTACTCGACCGCCAACAGGGATCACGTGCGGCACCACCACGCCGGGGAGGTTCGCCGGTGGTGGAATAATTCGCGCTGTTGGTGCAACGGGAGATGCTGGTGCGTTATGAAATTCGATGTGTGGCTCTTCGTGATCCTCGAGGAGCGTGTTGCTCTCTGCCGGCTTCGCGGCCGCAATCGTAGCAGGTCTCGGCGACACAGCCCGCTCTGGCATCGGAGCGAATTGTGAAATGGGCGGTCGAGACGGTTGTGCCGCAGACGGAATCTTATTATCCAAATGGAAATGGCTTGCAGGTTCTGGCGCCGTCATACCGACCTTCTTCTCTTCTTCTTGGAGCGGGATAAAAATCTTTTCATTTATATCCTGCACGATCCCTTTCACTGTCTGCTGATCGAGCTTCGCCTCTGCTGTGAGCGTTTGGGCGAATTCGACCGGAGTCTCGATACCCATCAAGAGGAGCACAATCTCTCGTTCAAGGACGCCCCCCTGGTCGATACGGAGGCTGTACTTAAACATCATGTCCTTCGCGACAAGGGTGTACTTACCCTGCGCGAGGTAGCTGCGCACGACCGGCGGCAGAGTCTGCATCACCTGCTTGATGCTTTCTTCCAATGTTAGTTCTGTGTTTTGTTCCATATTGATCTCTGTAGCCTAAGGATGATTTCCTGTCGGTGCAGAAGCTGGAGGTGTGGCTCCTGGAGCCACAGTTGCTGGAGTAGCAGCCCCCCCAGGGGGTGCCGGGTGCTCTTCTTGTTCCAGGGCTTTCCGCATTTTCTTAAGAAATTCTTTATTCGGATCCTTTGTAGCGTCCTCCTTAATCTTTCTTGCTGCTGCCCCTCCACCAGGACCATACATTACCCAACCAGGGAATGAACCGTTAATATTCTTAGCATATGCTAATTGAGCACCCCTCTTCTCACCTGAAATCCTGTCTCCCGAAACCTTTTTTGCAGCCGCAAGATCTTTAGCCGCCTGCTCGAGATCTTGCTTATGATTCTCATTTAGTGCTTTGAGAACATCTTCATTTGTCTTAAGACTGCTACGCGCAATATCGAGCTCCTTTTGCTGCTCTGGAGTACTTTGTACACCACGGATAAATCTTTCCTTTTCTTCTTTCTCGAGCCTTTCGATTTCAGCTTTATGTTGTTCAATCTTCGGATCAAGATGTTGCTTGGCTGCTTCGTGTGACCGTAGTACATTCGCCTGCGTTTCCTCTGCTCTCGCAATTGCTGCTTCCTCAGCTTTACTTGCCCCGCGTTCATCAATAGCTGCACCGACAGTTTTGACGTACTCTTGATGCCCTTTGATAGCAGCTTCTCGTCGCGCTCGATAACCGCCCTTTTGAGCATCTCCTGCTTCAATACCAAGACCTTTCAAGCCGCCGAAGGCCGTGGCACCGCGCACGTCAAAACTCCCCTTAGCTCCCTTATCGAACGTAGTTGCAGCGACACGCCCAAATTTTGTTCCCCCAAGTCTACTTCTACGTATTGCCTGTGAGGCACCCTGGAATCCCCATCCGGCTGTTGAGCGCAGACCAAAAGCGGTCGCACCAAAGGTGAGCGCGCCGGCGCTCTTGGTCGCCCAGCCGGCGCCGAAGGCGGATATCTTTTTAGCGACGATGACGACGGCGAGCAGGAGCCCCATCGCGACGAGGAAGGAGAGTATGAAACTCGCGAAGCCAGGGAGATTTGCATTGTTCACAAACCCGGTTGACGCTCCGCCGGAGGTGGTCGAGGCCCCGAAGCCCGTGAGAAACTGTGCATCGGTAATGACGGCAAGTGCGATATAGAGCAAGAGGAGCAGGACTGGCGCGGTGATGGCCTGTTCGAAGAGGGCGCTCCACCACTTGCCCGCTGCACCCGCGAGCTTGGGGATCGAGAGCCCCGCGAAGCCGACTGGCGCGAGGATAATAAGGAAGAGGAGCACCACGAAACGTGCGATGAGTATAAAGGCGAGCGAGAACATCACAAACGCAGTGACCAGGAAGAGGAGGATACCCATGAAGCCGATAAACCACGAGTTCGCACCCTTAAAGATTTCTTTGTTTGTTATCGCATCGCCATAGATAGTCTGGAGCCCGAGTTGGCCCATAATTTTGTTCGAGATACCTTCGTTTGAGGTCGAGAGCGAGCCCGGGTCGAAGGCCTTTGCTCCCGCGGGCTTGCCGCCGTTTATCTGCGTGTAGAATTGTGTCGCGAAGAGATTACCCGTGTCGATCACTGCCTCGGTGATAAAGAGTGAGAAATTGAGAAAGACTGCCGAGACCAGGAGCATCGGGAGCATCTTGGTGGTGAAGCCGTACCAGCTCACGTTCAAGATAGTCGAGATGCCTGCAGCGAGAAAGCCGAAGATAAGCATGATATTGCCCATGTCGCGGAGGATGCGCCAGGTGATACCGACTGCAGAGAGATTCTGCACGTAGTTCCCCATCGTGACGACGGTGTAGTACACGGCATTGTCGAGTGTGATAGCCGCCACGCCGACAAGCCACGCGAAGAGGCTCATGATGCGGCTCATGAGGCCGTTGTAGGCATTGTCGACATCTTCAAGCTTCGCGTCCTGCTTCGTCCCTGCAGCAGTGGCATCAACCGGGGCGGTGAGTGTATCTTCTGGCGGCACAATCGGTGTCTCACCACTTATTACGGCCCCGTTCGCATCAAGACATTCTCCAGCATTTTGTCCGAGTCCCTCTGTTCCTACCGCACAATCGGCGTGCGCCACAGGCGCTGCGCCGCCCGCGCTTACTACAAGCGCGAGGACGAAGAACGAGGTTGCGAGGAGTCGTCGCATATCAATAGAATTGCGTATTGCTGGAACTAGATGCCGGCGTGCAGACCGTACTCTTTAACGTAGTCGCATTCTTGGTGATGAGATTCATCTGGTCGAGAATCGACCCGTCTGAGACAGTGAGTGAGCCGATTGGGTTTGCTGTCGCCAAGTTGAATGCCTCTGCTTCTTGCTGCACGTTTGCGACATCGGTCATGGTCGGCGGCATAGTCTGGAGCGACTGTATCTCTGTAGAGTACGTCCCCCCCGACGTACCGGTGTCCGACAGTTGTCCTTGCACCTTGGCTACTGCCGCCCGAGCGGTTGCGATAACCCCGTCTGCTGCAGCAACTTTAGCGAGTACCGGTGCTATCTGGATCGTCAAGGTAGTTGTCGCGGCATCTGCCTGTGCCGTACTCGCTCGTATAAACGTAGCGAGGGCAGAAGGGTCTTCTGCTAGAACAGATTTAGCTACTTTTTGTTGCGCGATGCAGTAGCTCGCGAGATCAGCAACGGTTGTCGATGCCGTATTTGCCGCCGAACCGATCGTCCCCCAAGCCGACTGATATTGTGTGACTCGATTCGATACGTCTCCTCCCGCCACGGGGAGCTTCGCGGTGTCCCTGTTGATTGTGGTATTGGTGACACCCAAGTTACCTGGGGCGTTCTGATACTCCATAAGCCGCGATGTCGAGTTTGAGCTAGAGACTTGACCGACGCCGAAGAGTCCTCCCGAATTAGGACCGCCGAGAATCTGCGAAGCGAAGTTAACCGTCTGCATGACCGTCGCGATATTCCCCAAGATTGCGTTGATCTGTGGGCCCACGTTCCCCATCCGGACGATCTGGTCTTGCTGGCCGCCGAGCACCTTGTCGAGAGTCGCTTTGATGGTCGACCCCGGCGTCTTGAGGACTCCTGGCGTGCCGTCCTTTGTCGTACACGCGTCTCCAGGGTTGATACCCCCGCTCGACGGCATCGTCCCTCCGGCAGAATCAAAAACAGCTTGGCACTCTGCGCCAGTCTTACCGCTCGCCTGGCACTGCTGATAGTCGGTCGCGGCAGAGTTCTGCGCTTGCGTCGCCTCATCGGTTGCGCCGCACCAGCTCATGAAGCCCTGCCCCCACGAGAGCTGCGCGAGACGCGTGCCGGTCACTCCGCCGATTCCCGGTCCAACAAGTGTTGCAAGCTCGCTCTGTGTGGTCGGGTAGAGGGTGTACGGGTTGTTCTGGTTCTGTGTCGTGAGCGCGAACCACGATGCGATGCCGCCCTGCGACCAGTTCCCCGCGAGGTAGGCGTTTACGTTGGGCGAATAGCGCGAGAGGGTGCTCCTGTTTGCAGCCCAGAAGCCAGCGAGGCTCGTCTTCTGTAGGTAGTTGGTGCGCAGCGAAGAAGAGATCGAAGAGGCGAAGGGCGAATTCGAGTTCCTCCCGAATGAATTTAAATAGGCGAGCGCCTGCGAGTCCGAGACTGTCTGCAAGGACCCCAGCACGTCGGTAGCAAACTGCGGCACACCCGTGCCATTGGACTTACCGATAACGAAGGCGATGACTCCTGCAGTAAGCGCCTTGAGCAAGTTCCCCGAGAGGACGAAGGCGAGTGGCTGGAGATAATAGGTATTGATATATTCGGCATAAGTCGCTGCGGCAGTCGTGGCGTTGTGTATCTCAGAGAGCGTACTCTTGATAGCCGTGATAGTGGTCTCAAGGAGCTGTTTCCCGACTTCAATCACTGAATACTGAGCCTGCGCTTTCTGTGGTGCAATGAGAAATAGAGAGGGAGCAAAAAGCGTGACTGCAAGAAGGAGTGCGAGTGCAGCGGTAAAGTGGCGCTTCATAGCTTCTTAGCGGCGGCCTTCTGGCCCGCATCGAGATCCTCGATAAGGTTCACAAAAGAGGCTCCCGGCGCGCCTGCGGGGAGCGAGACGCCGGCAGCCGCATACACCTTGCCGATATCGGTAAACGCAGCGGCGAGCGCCTCTGCCGCCTTGGGGTACTGTTGGAGCGCCAGTATCGCCGCAAGCGGGTCGGTGCCTGAACGGGTGAAGTCGGTCGCGATCTGGCTCGTGCGCATAAGCGCGTTGATAAGCGCGAGATCGTCTAGAGCGAGCTCTTTCGGCACCGGGAGCACCGAGAGGCCGGCGGCAGAGTCTCGATACGCCTTCGCGATCGAGGCGATCTGCGCGTACGCAGTCGAGTCTCCGTCGATAAGCGCCTTCTTCAGATACTTAAGCTCGCTCATCTTCGCCGTGCTCGTATTCTTCAAGAGCACCGCCTCGGCGCTTACCGCGAACTCTTTGAGCGCATCTGCACCCGAGCCCGAGACCTTCAGATTCTTCATCGCTTTGTAGTCCGGAGCGAGGACCATAACTGAGGAGAGCGAGCTGAGCGCCTTGCTCGCGACCTCTTGCATCTGACTCTCAGAGAGGTCAGCACCCCCCGAATCCTGCTTCGCGGCAACGAAGAGCATGAAGAAGTTCTTCGCAAAGGCGGCGGTGAGCGTCCCTTCTTCTGGCGCAGGCGGGAGCGAGGGGTCGACAATAAGCGAAGAGCTTGACGTCGAGGTCGCAGCTTGGATATCGGCGATTGCCCGCGGCACGATAAGACCCTTTGCGACCGCTTCGCCGTCGGTCATGCCGAGCTTGTTCGTGTCGGGGTTTGTGGGCGAGGTGCCGTAGAGCGCCTCCTCCCAGTCGGGGAGACCGTCACCGTCTGTGTCTTTTGTCGCGATTGCCTGGAGCAGCGCCGACTCGGTCGAAGCCTGTGCGAGGGAGGGCGACTCCACACCACGTGCGAAGAAGTATGCGCCCGTGACGACCACCGCCGAGAAAAGCGTTGCCGCCAGGATCCGCCAATTTTCAAGAAGTCTTTCCCCCATAGTATGCATATGCAGTATACCAGTCACGAAGCACTTCGCGCTCACTCGTGCACTCACTATATGTGTATTGTGCCCCTCTGCAGCCTAGCTCCTCGCCAGTGCGAGCCACTCAGAGAGGGCGAGATCTTCAGCGCGAGCCTTTTCCGCGATATTCCCTGCGTCAAAACCGGCCTCGTTCAGATTTTTGCGTACGAATTTACGCTTGTGCGCGAAGCCGGCGTGCAAGAGCGCAAAGAATCGCTCCTCCTCAGCAGGCGTAGCGAAGCCCTCTCGTGAAATATCGCCGACCGTGAGCACGGCAGAGTCTACCTTGGGCGCGGGTTTGAAGGCGCCGCGCGGGACCGTGAACTCGTACGAGGGCTCCCCGTACGCCTTTACCGAGAGCGAGAGTATTGATTCTTTTTTCGAACGGGCGATACGCTCGGCGACCTCTTTCTGCACGAGGAGCGTCATCCTGCTTGGCTGATTTGTCGAAGCGAGAAACATCCTGAAAATCTCTCCGGTCAGGTAATACGGAATATTCGCGGCGAGCGCGTAGCCCTGTGGGAGCGTGGTGGGGTCGAAGGTGCGTATATCGCCGTACAGAAGTTCTAATCTCCCTTCGGCAATCTCCGGTGCGAAATCGGCTAGCAGCCTCTCAAAGAGTTCTCCGTCTGCTTCGAGCGCGACAACCCTCTTCGCGAGTTTGAGAAGTTCGCGCGTGAGCATACCCGTCCCGGGGCCGATCTCGAACACGATCGAGTCTGATGTGAGCCGCGCCGCAAGGGCGATACGCTCGGCGATGCGCGCATGCATGAGGAAGTTCTGCCCGAGTGACTTCTTTGCGAATGTCATACTCTATATAATGTCATCTTCGTCATCAAAGAAGGAGTGCCGCTTCCGCTCCGGCGGGCGGTAGATACTGTCTGTCTCATCGTAGAGCAAGAGCGAACCGTCGATATCAGCAAGAAAGGATGATGGTTCAGACGCGTAATCACTCCCGTAGATCTTGCGGATGCGAGCGAGCGTGAGGAAGAGGCGCTCCTTCGCCCGTGTCATCGCGACGTAGAAGAGACGCCGCTCCTCTTCTTCGTCACGGTCGCTCTCGCCGCCCATCCCCTCGTGGGGAAAGAGCCCCTCCTCCATACCGCTTACAAACACCGTGCCGAACTCGAGGCCCTTTGCTGCGTGCACGGTCATGAGTGTCACCCCCATCTTCTCGCCTTGATCCATCTCGTCTTGGTCACTCGCGAGCGCCGCTTCAGCAAGAAAGGCGGCGATACCGCCCTTCCCCGGCGTCGCGTCGTAGCGCGCGGCGACCGAGGCGAGCTCTTCGATATTCTCGAATCGTTCGCGATCTTCAGCATTCCCTTCTTCAAAGAGCGCGCGACGCAGGCCGCTCTTCTCGATCACGAGCTTCACGAACTCAGACGGCACGAGCTCTTCGGTTGCTGCAGAGAGCTCGCCGATAAGCTTCTCAAATGCCTCTACCTTTGCGAGCTCACCAGCACGCAGTGCGCTCCGGTCGCCGGCGACAAGCTTACCGAGCGTCACCTTGCCGATCCCGCGAGAAGGTGCCGAGGCCGCACGCATCTTGTCGGCCTCGCGCGAGGGCTCCATCGCGAGCCGTATCCACGCGAGCGTATCCTTCACCTCCTTACGCGCGAAGAAGTGCGTACCGAGGAGTTTGTACGGCACACCCGCGAGGAGGAATCCCTCTTCAAGCGCACGCGACTGGAAGTTGGTGCGGAAGAGTACCGCGATATCCTCTGGTTTCGTCCCGCTCTTCATCAGCTCGCGTATCTTGAGCGCGATCCAGCGCGCCTCGTCCTCGGCACTCCGCGCCATATGCACGACGATCGGCGCGCCTGCTTCGCGCTCGGTTGTCGAACATTTCTCTTTGCGGTTCTTGTTCTTCTCAATCACCGCATTTGCCGCGTCCACCAAGTTCTTCGTCGACCGGTAGTTGCGCTCGAGGATAATCGTCTGCGACTCGGGGTACTCTTTATCAAATTCGAGCAGGTTTTCGATTGTCGCTCCACGCCATGTGTAGATAGTCTGGTCGATATCTCCGACGACGAAGAGATTCTTGTGCTTCGCTGCGAGCATATTCGCGAGCCTTCCTTGCAGCGCGTTAGTGTCTTGGTACTCGTCGATGTGGATATACCGCCAGCGCTCCTGCGCAAGCGCGCGGATATCGGCGTGCTCTTCAAGCAGACGTACCGGGAGCGCGATTAGGTCGTCGAAGTCGAGTGCCTTCTCAGCGGCAAGCGCCTTCTCGTAGCGCAACCACGCCTCGGCAGCGATGCGCCCGCCGAAGCTCGACCGGCCATGCTTCTCGTAGAACTCGGCTGCGCGCATCCCCTCGCCCTTGGCGCGCGAGATTCTCCCGAGGACGGTCCTAGGGGAGAGCTCCTTCGTCTCGACATCGAGCGCTTTGAGCGCCACGCCTATCGCCTTCTCCGAGTCATCGCGGTCGTAGACACTGAAGAAGCGCGGGATACCAATCGCCTTGCCGTAGCTCTCTAAGAGCTCGCGCCCGAGCCCGTGAAAGGTCGCGACAAACGGCACGCCGCTCCCCGCACCCTCTCCAAGCATCGCGCGGACGCGCTCCCGCATCTCGCGTGCGGCCTTATTGGTGAAGGTGACGGCGAGGATCTCTTTGCCGGGGACGCCACTCCGGACAAGGTGGTAGATACGGGTGGTGAGTACCCGCGTTTTCCCGCTTCCGGCTCCCGCCAAGACCGAGATCGGGCCGTCCGTAGCAAGGACAGCCCTCTTCTGCGCTTCGTTTAATCCTTCAAGATATTTCACTTACGAAATATACCCCACAAACCGCTCTCCACAGGTATACAACCGCCTTATTGACTCCCCCCCTCCCTCGGCTATACTCGGGGTATAGCTGATATGGAAGTACTCAAGAAATGGCTTATGTAAGCCATTTTTGTATTAAGACCGACCCACCGACTCCCTCCGTTTCCCATTAAATCCACTCACCAATTCTTCATACTTGGACTCGCGGCTCTCCTGTCTGCCGCGGCGTTCCTGCCGGATCGCGCAAACGCCTTCTGGCCTTTTTCTACGAATGCAGACGCTGCAGTGAACGCAGCGCTCCCCGGTTCGTCGACGCCGGCACTCCAGGCCTCGACGAACATCGACCCGAACCCGAACAAGGGCTTGGGCGACATGCTCCAGACCAGTGGCGGACGGGCACTGCTTGCAAGCGGTGGCCCCTCGGGCACAATCGCCGACGTCGAGGGCTCGATGCAGTCTGACCGCATCTCGGTGTACGTCGTACGCAAAGGTGACACGCTCGGCGAGATCGCGAACATGTTCGATGTCTCAGTCAACACGATTGTCTGGGCAAACGACCTCTCCGGAGTGAACGACGTCCACCCCGGCGACACGCTCGTTATCTTGCCGGTCTCTGGCGTCGAGCGCACAGTCACAAAGGGCGACACGCTTAAGTCGATTGCGAAGAAGTACGGCGCTGATGCAAATGAAATCGCTCAGTTCAACGGCCTCGATGCCGATGCGCCGCTCGTTATCGGCTCGACGATTATCGTCCCCGGTGGCGAGGTTGCACCAGTCGCATCCAAGCCCTCGAAGAGTCCGCGCAAGACAG
>Ga0172379_10003134_pt1 | contig 27117 bp, 22 predicted proteins | sample GrowelOW334metaG_FD_119756 | JGI IMG/M metagenome (GOLD analysis project Ga0172379, IMG submission 119756) | Groundwater microbial communities from an aquifer near a municipal landfill in Southern Ontario, Canada - Groundwater well OW334 metaG | ecosystem: Environmental > Aquatic > Deep...
GCCGCGGCCTGGCTGAAGAAAAACACGGTCTTGGCATTGATGTCCATCACGTCATCCCAGTTTTTCTCGGAAAAATCGATGGCATCCTCGCGCCTGATGATGCCCGCGTTGTTCACGAGGATGTCGAAGCGCCCGAAAGCGGCGAGGGTTCTTGCGACGATATCGGGAATGGCCGCTATCGACGCCAAGTTCGCCTTGATCTCGAGGAATTTCTTCCCCATTCCTTCGATCAGGTTTTTCGTTTCCGTCGATTCGACATAGTCGACGCCAACGACCTTGGCGCCCGCTTCGGCGAAAGCCAGGCAGACGCCCTGGCCCAGGCCCGTCGAACTGCCCGTCACGATAGCCACCTTTCCGTCGAGCTTGAATTTATCCAATATCATATCATTCCTCCTGAATCGTGTTTGGCCTGATTGTGCCCGAAGGCATCATTTAAGCGCGCCCATCGGCACGCCATCCATGTCGGTAAAGGTCTGGTTTTCCCCCGCCATTCCCCATATGAAGGTATAGGCTCCCGTCCCTACGCCCGCGTGGATGGACCAGCTGGGGCTTATCACCGCTTCCTCGTTGCGCACGACGATATGTCTGGTTTCCCCCGGTTTGCCCATGAGGTGGAAGACGAGCCTGTCTTCGGGCATATCGAAATAGAGATAGACTTCCATGCGCCGCTCGTGGGTATGGGCGGGCATCGTGTTCCACACGCTGCCTTCGGAAAAAACCGTCATGCCCATGACGAGTTGGCAGGTTTCGAGGACGGCCGGATGTATGTATTGATTGATGACGCGCTTGTTGCAGTCGGCGGCGCTTCCCATTTCCACGTGCTTCGCCTGGGCGAGGGTGACGAGCCTTGTGGGACAAGCCCGATGGGCAGGGGCGCTGTTGAAATAGTATTTGGCCGGATTGGCGGGATCCTCGCTCGAGAAAGTGACTTCTTTCGATCCCATCGAAATATAGAACCCATCGCGCGGCCCAACGGCATGCTTCGCGCCATCCACGGTGATCGTGCCTGGACCACCGATATTGATGATTCCCATTTCCCGACGTTCGAGGAAGTAGGTCGTGCCCAGCTCTTTCGTCGCCGCGAGCGCGAGTTTTTCAGCCTTGGGCGTTATGCCGCCCGCGATCATCCTGTCCACATGGCTGTAGGTCATCGTGATCCGATCGGGCAGGAAAATATCGCGGATGAGAAAATTGGAGCGCAGGCCTTCCGTATCCAGGCCCTTCGAGTATTCGGAATTGACATATTCCCTGATTTCCATCGGCTACCTCTTTGAACATCGACGTGTGGGGTCCCTGGCGCTAAATAACGCGGGAGACACTGTACTTGTTCCACGATATGGAATACAATTCCAAAGTGCAGACAATCCTATAATAATCTATTTGACGCCGCTGTCAAGGCTATCCAAGGAAAGCCGAGAGCGCGTGGAGGACGAATCGATGGCAGTGATGAAAGTCCAGTCGCTGGACCGGACATTCGATATTCTCGACATTGTGGCGCGGGCCGCCGGCGGTTTGGGGCTTTCCGAAATAGCGGTCGCCGCCAAGCTTCCGCGCAGCACTGCCTTCCGCCTTCTCGCCGTGCTCGAAGGGCGGGAATACGTAAGAAGGGCCGATGACACGGGGAAATACCGCCTCGGCCCCGGCTTTATCGAATTAAGCAGCATGTATCTCAATAGCCTTGAATTGAAGACCGAATCGGCCCCGGCGATAAAGGAACTGGCCGGGTCGCTGGGCACGATCGTGTTTTTGGCATGCAAGCAAGGCGCGAAGATGGTCTATATCGATCGATACGACCAATTCGCGAGCCTCAGGAAGTACGCCATCATAGGCCAGCAGAAACCGCTCTACTGCACCGCCCTTGGCAAAGCCCTCATGATGGATATGGATGAGGGGGAAATTCGGCTCTTGCTCGCGAACGAGCGCTTCCAGGTCTTCGGACCAGGCACGCATCGCGACATGGAGGCGCTCCTCGAGGATATGAAGGTCTGTCGGACGCGCGGATGGTCCCGCGACAATCAGGAAAACGAACCGGGCACGAATTGCGTCGCCGCGCCGATAAAGGATTATCGCGGCAGGATAATATCGGCGGTCAGCACTTCCTGGTCGATCGACATGAGGCCGGAACTTGAGGCCGAAAAAGTGGCCCTGCGTGTCGTGAAGGCGGCGCGCGACATTTCGCGCGGCATGGGGTGGATTGGAGACGATTCCGACGATCGGGGAAGAATCGGATTTTAAGCCTGAATTTTGAACTTGCGCGACGCGAAAAAGCACTGCACAATAAAAAAGCATCAGGAACGGTACATGGAGGAAGCTCGATGACAGAAGTGGAAATGTGGTCGAATGCCGCGAGGGCCGAAAACGCCTGCGCGGCGCTCGCGAAAAACGGATTTGAGGCAGTGTTCGTCAAGACTAAGGAAGAAGCGGCCGAACTCGTCATGAAATTCGTGAAGCCAGGGATGAAGCTCGGTTTCGGCGGCTCGATGACGATCAAATCAATGGGTATTCAAGAGAAAGCCCAAGCGCTGGGCGCCACGATCCTTGATCACAACAAGCCTGGTCTCGGCGCCGAGGAAAAAATACAGATATTGCGCGCTCAGCTGACATGCGATCTTTTTGTGTGCAGCGTCAACGCGATCACCTTGAAAGGCGAAATGATGAATATCGACGGCAACGGCAACCGTATAGCGGCCATGACCTTCGGTCCCAGGAAAAATGTCGTGGTAGTGGGAACGAACAAACTGGTCGCCGATGAGAGCGAAGCCTGGGCTCGCATCAAATCGTGGGCCGCCCCGATGAACAACAAGCGTCTCGCCAGGGAAAACCCTTGCGTAAAGATGGGGCAATGCATGGATTGCCAGAATCCCACCAGGATTTGCCGCGTCTATCAAACGCTCAGGCGCAAGCCTTCTCTCTCGGATTATACGGTCATCATCGTGGGGGAAAATCTCGGCTTCTGAGGCATTGAGGCGATGCCGCGATGGATGGAAAAGGGCTGCCAGGTAGGTAGCCCTTTTCGTTGTCGATCGATTCAGTACCCGAAGCGTTCCTCGTGAAGGAGTTGTCCGGTCTCATTCCTGAACGACAAGACGATTTCGGCGGGCAGGATATCCACGTCGAGCCATCCATGGACTCCGACCGCCATCCATTTTGACGCGGGGGAGATATAGCTGGGAGCCGGGTCGCTTTTGCCGCCCATGGCGCCGATGACGACATAGCGGACGCCATTGTGCTCGAGATATTCCTGATAATGGTTATGGCCGGAGATCACGAGATCCACTCCGTACTGCTCAAGAAGCGGGGAGATGGCGGGGATGTTTTGATAATGGTCGTACCAGGGCTTGTCCAATTCGGGGTCCATGTATCCCGAGGCATAGAAAAAGCTGTGAGAGAGCACGATGATCGGTTTGGTCTTGTCGGCTTCCTTGAGGACGCCTTCGAGCCACGCTTTTTGCCGATGGCCAAAATTCTCGGTGCCCCAGGGCAGGTCGAGGACGATGATTTTCGCGTCCTTGGCATCGATGGAGTAATAGTACGGCGAACCGGAGTCGCTTTTCAGCGAAGGCGGGAAAAAAGCCTTCTTGAAGAGATACTGGCCGCCGAAAAGGGCGTCATGATTGCCCATGAGAGGCCTTAGCGGGACTTTGGGTATGATCGCTTCGAGATCTGAAAGCGCGAAGTTCCATTGTGTCGCGCTCGAGCCTGTTTCCACCGTGTCGCCCAGCATGAAGAATGCGTCGGGTTTGCGTTCGGCGATGCCCGCGAGTATGTTCGTTCTCGCGCTCTCGTCGGCCGTGTCCACTCCCCAATGGGGATCGGAGGAAAAGCTGAAGCGCAAAAGGGGAAGCGTGGGGCTGGTCGGGGCCGCGGCCGTGACCGTCGCCGGCTTAGTCGCCTGGGCGGAGGAAGGGGCGCCTGATTGGAAGGCTGTCTCGATAGGCTGCCGAGCTGTTATGCCGTCGGCCGGGCTGATAAGCTGAAGGTGGGCGGGTTCGAGAGTGCCGAGCCGGGGGCCGGCGACGAGAAACCCGAAAATGCCGATGGACGCGAGCGTCACGAGCAGGGAGGCGCCTATCGCCGTTCCCCGAAAGGCGCGCGCGGCGCGCTTGTTTTTTAGCTTTTCGAGCGGGAAGGAAAGGAGCGCGAGGCTCGCGGGAACGAATCCCATCAAGATGAGCATTCGGAACATTCCCGTCCTGTTCCAGATGTAGAGCCCTTTCGCGCCTTCAAGAGAATAGTGATACGCGTTCATGCCAAGACATGCCGCGAGCGCCACGATAGCCCATGCGAGAGCGTGTTTCTGCGCGGGCGTCAGTCGGCCTTCTTTCCAGATTGGTGACATAAATCAAGGGTATTCCATTTTTCGCGGAATTGAAAGGGCAAAATTCGTCTGATAGCTCGCGGGCGGTGAGGCCGATAACAAGTAAGTTCCCGCGCCGGAAGCCAGGATGTCAGCGCAAAACGGGAAGGTCATCGTATCGGCCTGAATTGTTCCAGAACGTCATGCCCTGGTTTGCCCCCTCTCGGACGCCTCGCACTTCCTGCTCGACATAGGCCGGGCTGTAATATGCCTTGTCATAGCTGACATCGAGATAGAATGCCTGCACGTATGGGCGGACGAGGACTCTGCCGCGGGCTATGGCGAGATTGCGCAGGGTGCCCAGCTTATAGATCCGGTATGGCCGCAATTCGGCCGGCGCCTGAGCCATGAACGCCTGCTCGAAGTGCGAAGGATAGAGCATCGGGCATATGACATCGACATAGTCGGCCAGCATTTCGACCGCCTGGCCCGTCCTCGTGCCTGACCTGTACCAGCCATTGGCTCCATAAATGTCCACGCTGATGGGGAGGGCAAGCTCTTGCCTAGCGAAGCGCAGGAAAGACTCCAGGGCTGAGTCCGGGGTCATCCCGGCGATAGAGCTGGGGAAGCGCGCTGAACTCAAGTTCTCCCCATCGGTGGGAAAGCGGATATAGTCGAACTGGACCTCATCGAAACCGCGAGCGGTCACTTCTTTGGCGATTTCCACGTTGTAGCGCCAGACATCGGTCGAATAGGGATCGACCCAGAATTCCTGGATAGGCTGGCCATCAGGTTTTACGCCCCGCCATGGCAAGCCCGTCGCGGCATCCCGAACGGCGAGCGCCCCATTTTTCCATTTATAGAGCGCTTCGTCCTTAAACACGACGATGCGGGCGATCAGGTAGATCCCTTGCGTCTTGGCTTCGGCCGCGAAAGATTCGATGTCCAATAGTTCCCCCGTACCGCCCGAAGCCGCCAAGAGAGGCGAGCGGGGAGAAAAGCGGAGCCGGCCATAGTCGTCCTTCATGTCGACGACGAGGGAATCGAGCCCCAGGGTTTTCATGAGCGCGAAGTATTTGGCGCGCGTTGCCGGATTGATGACAAAGCCTGTCTGGAGGTAGAGGCTGGCTTTGTTGTTTGCCAGGCTCCGGCGCTTGGCCGCCTCGTTTTGTTCCGTCTTCGCCCCCTCGCCCGAACCCTTTCCCGGCGATACGGCGCTCTCCGAAACAGGAAGGAGCCAGAGTTCGCCGATGGCGACCGGCGGAGGCTTGATCGCGAGATTCCCTCTGCTTGGGGAAGGGATAAGCGCCAAGCAGGCGGCGGCGTCTCCAAACGTGGAGAGAAGCGCGGCTTTGATGGAGACCGCCGCGCTCGTGAGCTCGATATCGGGCGTAAGCCTGAGTCCGCCGGCGCCTGGCTCGATCGAAACGCGCTGGATGGCGCCGTCCGAGAGGGCGAAGCCCGCGTTTTGGCCGGCCGGGACCAGCGACTCAATCGTGCCGAAGTCCTTCCCGTCCGAAAATCGTTCTATAAAAGCCTTTTTCTGCGGATCCCATTGGATGATCTTGCCAAGGAAGCTCATGCCGCCGTATAGCGACCAGGCGGGGGCGGAGCCGATCCCTGTTGGCGAGCCCGAAGCGATGAGCGCAAAGCTGGAGACTTCCTCGGTGTTGGTTCCTATGATTTTAGGCACTCCGGAGGAAACGCCGAGCCATCCGTTTTTGCCGCCCACGTCCCTGACGAAAACACCTTTTATGGCATGGGAGACCCATACGGCATGCTGGGCGGCTCCCGGCCAGGGGCCGAACGCCACGGCCTTCATCCCCTGCACGAGCGAGGGAGCGCCCAGCGAAAGCCATGCGCGCCCTGAAGTGTCGCTGTACCACACCTCATCGCTCGTGCAAAGGGCAAGCCTACCAGGTTGGGCGGGGTCGACGGCGAGCGATTGTATCGTAACGCTCATTTTTTTTGGCGAAAACGCGCCATTTTCGGAAATATTCATCAGTTTGACCGGCAGGCTGATGGAGCGATTTTCGAAATCGCGCAGGTCGGCGCTGAAGACAAGGCCAATGGAAGTCAGGAAATACCATCCCTCGCTTGAGGGCACGATGGAGCGCACGGATCCCCCCTCCCAGAGAAGGGCGGCATCGGGCTTGCCTTGACGCATCGAAACGCGATAAAGGCCTCGCGATCCGCCCGCCAGGTACTCCTGGGACTTGTCCCCTCCTGCCTGGGCAAAGGCTATGGTCATTGGCGCGAACAAGAGAAAGAGCATGCAGACCAGGGCAATGCGTCGAGGAGCCAAACGTGAGCCTCCCATGGCTCTGCCAGAAGCGGCGAGGGAATCCATGATGGCGAATCATAGTCTGCTTCGGAAATTTGGGAAAGGGCGCAGGGACAGTCGAGGCTCGGGATCATTCCGCATGCGATTTTTCTTGTTCGATCGGGGAAAGGAGCATATAATTTCCACATATTCTTTCCCGACCGTTTATCAAGGAGGTTTGATGATGAAAAAATTCGCTGGTATCTTCCTCGTCCTCGCGGCTTTGCTCGCGGTGGCATGCACAACCACTACTCCCGTCTCATATAAGGCTCCGGAGCCGCTCGCCCAGGAAGTGAAGATCACCATTCTGCACACCAACGACATGCATTCACGCATCGTCGAGAGCAAGACCGAACTTGGGCTTTCGAGGATCTCCGCCGCTTTCCAGGAAGCGAAGGCCGCGAACCCAAACACTATCCTCGTGGATGCCGGCGACACCTTCCATGGACTGCCCATCGCCAACATCGACCAGGGCGCGAGCGTCGTCAAGCTCATGAACGAAGTCGGCTACTCCTACATGACCACGGGAAACCATGATTACAACTATGGCTTCAACCGCCTCATGGAACTCGAGAAAGCGGCCAAGTTCAAGATTCTCGCGGCCAACGTCTACAAGGACGGGAAGAGGGTGTTCACCCCCTATGTCATCCAGACTATCCAGGGAGTCCGCGTGGCTTTCTTCGGACTCGCCACTCCGGAAACCGCCTACAAGACCGACCCGAAAGGCATCGAAGGCGTTTCCTTCACGGATCCGATCGTCGAGGGCAGGATGATCGCCAACGAACTCGCCGGTCAGTATGATGTCCTCATTCTCATCGCCCATATTGGCACCGACGCCTCGTCCGACCCGACCTCGATAAAGGTAGCCCAGGCAATTCCCGAGCTGGACTTGATCATCGATGGGCATAGCCATACGACGCTCGCCGATCTCCAGAAACTCAATCAGACACCGGTTCTCATCGCCAGCACGGGCGCCAACGGCGTCGGCCTCGGCGAGGTGGACCTCGTCGTCGGAACCGACCGCAATGTCAAGGCGAAGGCCGCCAAGACCATCACGGTCGCCAATTCGCCCAATCTCAAGGGCGATCCGAAAATCGCGGGCATGCTCGCCGATCTGACCAAGGCTCAAGACGCGGTGCTTCTGCAGGTCGTGGGCAAGACTAACGTCGCCCTCGAGGGCAAACGCGATATCGTCCGCACCCAGCAATCCAATCTCGGCACCCTCATCGCCAACGGCATGCTGTATGTGACCGGCGCCGATATCGCCCTCATGAACGGCGGCGGTATCCGCGATTCGATTCCCGCTGGCGACATCACCATGAAGCAGATTTACACCGTCATGCCCTTCGGCAACTACATCCAGACCGGAAAATTCAAGGGTTCAGAGCTGAAAGCCATCCTTGAGAACGGCGTGGGCAAGTTGCCCGCTCCCGATGGACGATTCCCGCACCTCGCCGGATGGAGCTATACCCTCGATATCGCCAAGCCGGCCGGTGAAAGGGTCTCGAACATCCTTATCAACGGGAACCCCGTCGATCCCAACAAGGAGTATGTATTCGCGACGCTGAACTTCGAGTTCAACGGCGGCGATGATTACCGAATGCTGGTTGGCAAGGCCCAGAATGACTTCCCCTCGGACGCCGAGGTCTTCATCCAGTATCTCAAGAAAATCGGAACGGTTACGAACGACAACATGATCTACAAGAAGTAAGCATCGGTTCCTGGCTTGCCCGCTAAAGGGGCAGCCAATGCGGAACGGAAGGGCGGCCGCGAAAACGGCCGCCTTTTCATATCCTTGCGCCATTGCCGTAAAACCCGTATCGTACAAACATGAATTCCATTTTGGCGTTCTTCCTGGGCTTTGCCGCGGCGTATCTCATAGGATCATTCCCTACGGGGGTCATTGTCGGAAAGCTGTTCTTCGGCAAGGATCCCCGAGCCGGCGGCAGCGGGGCGAGCGGGGCGACGAACATTTTCAGGCAGTTCGGCCCGGCGGCAGGCATCGCTGTCACGTTTGTCGATGTCGCCAAGGGCGGGCTGGCCGTGATGGTCGCCTCAACCCTTGCGGCCGACTCGATGGGCTCGCCAGAGGTGGCGCGGATCGGCGGCGCCTTGTTCGCGGTTATCGGTCATGTCTATCCCGTTTTTGCTGGGTTCAGGGGAGGGAAGGGCGTGGCCACGGGGGCTGGTGCCCTCCTCGTGATCGCCCCTGGGGCGGCGTTTTTTTCTGCGATCGGTTTTGCCCTCGTCTTGGGCCTTACCGGCATCGTTTCAGCCAGCTCCATCACCGCCGCGCTCATCCTCCCCGCGGCGATCGCTTTCGGGGCGGCCGGCAAGCCTCCATCGTCATGGCTTCTCGTCTTCTCCCTCCTCCTCGCCGGTTTCGTCGCGTTTGCCCATCGCGCCAATATTCGGCGCATTCTCCAGGGAAGGGAAAAGTCCTTCGACAAGCTTAAATTTCTGCGCAGGAATCGGCGGCGTTAGTTCAACCGGTGAAGAAAAAAAGGAGAATGCCTCCTCTTGCTCTTTGACAAAAAATGTAGTAATGTATTATGGCAATGAAAATAGCGTACATCGATGGCCCGCGGCTTCGAGCCGCCATTCTCGCTGGTTCGGAATCTATAATCCTCAATGCGGAGGGCTTGAACGCGATCAATGTGTTCCCCGTTCCCGATGGGGATACGGGTACCAACATGGCAAGCACCATGCGCTCGATTACCGCCGCGCTGGGTCACGCGTTCCATCGCGACGCAGGCAGCGTGCTCAGGCAAGCGGCCCGATCCGCCTTGGAAGGAGCCCGCGGCAATTCGGGGGCTATCCTCGCGCAATTTCTCCAGAGCCTCGCCCATGAGCTAGGTTCGGAGGCCAGGATAGGAGCGAAAAAATTCGCCCAAGGGGCGGTGGCCGCCGCCGAAAGAACCCGAAACGCCCTGGTTTCGCCCCGTGATGGAACTATTCTCACCGTGCTTCACGATTGGGCGCACGCGCTTCGGGACGCGGCGACCCACAGCGACGACATCCTTCAGATATTTCTCTCAAGTCTCGAAACGGCCAAAGAATCGCTGGAAAAAACGCGAAACACCTTGCCGGAAATGCGAAGGGCGGGCGTCGTGGATGCCGGCGCCAAGGGCTTTGTTCACCTGCTGGATGGCATGGCCGACTTGCTGAAATCCGGAAAGCGCTGGGGAATCCGAGGCAGCTTGCGCGCGAAACAGGTTGAAACCGTCGCCCCTCTCCTCACGAACGCTGAATCGGCGACGCTTTTTGCCGATAGCGCCGATGCCGGCGATCCGGGCGGGCCGCGATACTGCACCGAAGCGATGCTCAGCGCCTCCTCCCTCTCCCTCGATTCGATACGCGAAGGGCTAGCCCAATTAGGCGACAGCATCGTTGCGGCTGGGGATGAGGAAATGGCTAGAATACATGTGCATAGCGATACGCCAGCGAAAGTGTTCGATTTTCTGGAGAGCGCCGGCACCGTGGAGCAGCATAAAGTGGATGACATGGAATTGCAGCGGAAGCTCGCCGCGATTGCCGCGCATGAGGGGAAGAAGCGGCGCTGCGTTCTCGTCGCCGATACCGGCTGTGACCTTCCCGGCGACTATATGCTCGGCCACGGCATCATAAAAGTGCCGGCGCTGATAACCATCGATGGGAAGATGAGGCCTGATGGGCCAGCCATGTCCCTCGAGGACATTCATTCGCGGATGGCCATGGACCCGAATTTTTCGATGTCCACCAGCCAGCCTTCCGACGCTTCCTTCGCGCGGGCGTTTTCCCTTGCCCTCTCACAAGCTGACGAAGCGCTTTATATCGGCCTCTCCTCGGCGCTTTCGGGAACATTCCAGGCTGGCAAGAGGGCGGCCGAGAGTTTTGGAGGCAAGATCCTCTGTTTCGATTCGCGCACGCTCACCGCGGGGCTGGGCATCCTGACAGCATACGCCGCAAGGCTCGCGGAGTCTGGAGCCTCGGCTGAGGCGATACGCTCGGCGCTGGAGAGAAAGCGTAAGGCTATGGAGCTTTTTGTCGCGGTGAAAGACCTGAGGAGCCTCATCCGCTCGGGGCGGCTCCATGGCGTCAAAAGCCTTGTGCTGAGGAAATTCGGGCTCAAGCCCTTGCTTGGGACGGATGAAGCGGGCAAGGCGACAAGCAAAGGACTTTTTCTCGGGGAAAAGAGAATGGTGTCCGCCTTGATTGGCAGGATTCGAAAAAGCATTTCCGCCGGCGATGCGTGCGATGTGCATATTGTCCATGTCGATGCCAGGGCCGAGGCGGAAAAGCTGGCGGGTCTTTGCGGAACCCTGGCCAGCCCCGGCTCCGAAATCGTTGTTTCTGACATGGGACCCTTGCTCTCCTCCATAGCTTGGCTGGGCGCTATCGGTGTCGCGGTGATCCCCCGCGCCTAATAAGCCTGGAGAGAACCGCTCAGGTAGCCGCCGCCGAGGTCCTCCATATTTCCAGCATCCTAAGCGCCCTGTCCGCCGTTCTGAACACCACGACTCCATGCTTTTCCAGAAGCTCGCAGAGGGGGTCATAGAGCGGTCCTGTATCGACGACGGCCACGAAGGGCTTGTCCGTCTCCGCCATCAGCGAGCCATAGCGACTGGCTATCGAGTCAGGTCTCGTCACATCCTCGTCATGGACCGAAAGTTCTGCGGCGAGAGAATTCATCCTGACCGTGAATGGCACGATGCCCACGATGCCGAGATCGGTGTTTTCGTCAGCCAAGGCCGCCCTGAACGAGCGGTCGTACGCCTCATCGCTTCCCATTGGCGTGATATCCAAGGGATTGTGCACGTCGACGATTTCCGATATCCCCGCGTCATCCAGCACTTTCGCCAAGGCGGCATTCGTTTCAGCGGAAAAGGAAGCCAGCTTCATGCCACCTAGATTGTCCGCGAAGGCGACGCATTCGAATCCTGCGTTGGATACGGCTCCCAACCTGTTGCCCTTCGCCTTTCTGCCCTCTAGAAGGGTGAATATTGTGATCGCGTCATCGAATTCGTCCAGGCTTTCGCAGACGAGGGCTCCTGCCATGGCGAAGAGTTCGCGCGTGACAGGGTAGTCACCGGCGATGCTGGCGGTATGGCTCGCGGCCGCGCCCGCTCCGGCGCTCGTCCTTCCGGCGCGGTAGAAAATAACGCTTCGTCCCGAGTCGACGATGGATTTTGCGGCCATCAGGGTCTTTTGCCCATCGAGGGCCTTGAAGCCTTCGACGTAGACAGCGAAAACCCTGATATCGGGATCGTCGCGCAGATATTCCAGGTAATCCCCGATCGTCAGATCCATCTGATTGCCTAGGGTAATCACGTATTTCGGGTTGATATCGGGATGTTTCGAAATCCTCGTGATGGAAAAGGCTCCCGATTGGGAAATCACGGCCAGCGGCGCGACCTTGCCCTTCGGCATCGGCAGCTTGTGTTCCGGAATGAAAAGCGTGTTGTACTTTCCGGGAACCGATCGTATGCCCAGGCAATTGCCTCCATTGATGAGCGGTCCGGCGCCGCGTTTGCGCGCCTCGCCAAGAGCTTTTCCCATTTCCTCCACGATGGCTTCCGAACCCGCTTTTTCCTCGAGCCCTCCCGGAATCACGATGACCGACCACGCCTTGTCATGGGTGGCGATTTGCGCAAGGGTTTCAGGCGTTCCGGCGGCCGGGATGACGAGAACGAACAAGTCGACTTTTTCAGGAAGATGCGCGACATCGGGAACGCAGCGGCATCCATCGACCGCATCAGCGCCTTGTTTTACAATGTAGATCCTTTCCTTGTCGAATCCGCTTTCAAGAAGATTGCGCAGGATGATCCTGCCGTTGTTCATCCCTTTTTCGGATACGCCGATTATCCCCGCGCTTTTTGGCTCGAGGATGCGGCCGATGTTTTCGACGGGCCTCCCCTCTTGATTGACGTTGTGTGGCACATTACCGCGGTCGGCATCGAGCCCTATTGACGAGAAGTCCTTGAGCTTGACCAGACAGTCGAGCGCGATCAGCGAGGGAAGACGCGTCAGCGGCGCGCCCTCCGATTTTTGCGTGCCAGAACGCACCTGCGCTCCTTTGCGGATGACCATGGGATTCACTTCGAATTCGGAAACGCCGCAGGAGGCGAGAGCCTTGGCCGCATCGATGAATTTCATGAGCGCGTTGACAAGATCATCGCCGCTTATGGATGGGGCGGTATTCCTGAGGCCCGCGCAGGCCAACCCATATACAACGTTGTGCGATAATGATTTGAGAACTGACTCCCTGGTCGCGGCTTCGGGAGAAAAGAAGATATTCGCCTCCCCATTCTTGAACTTTCCCGCCATGTATTCAGCGTAAATGCCGCCAGGCCCGAAGCTGACGACGGGGCCGAAATCGGCGGCGAAGCGGTAGCCGAAAATCATCTCGTGTCCGAGCCGAGGCTCGAATTGCGCGTATTCGTTGACGGTGTATCCTTCGACTCGCATGTTCGCGAATTTGGCTTCCATCCGCTTGATCGCTTCGAGAATCGCCGCGGTTTCGTTCGCGACGATGGCGACGCCGCCCATCTCGGTCTTGTGGAGAATCAACGGGCTTATGACCTTGACCACCGCGCGCTCGCCTTCGAAGAGATGGCTCCCTCCGGCCTTGGTGGCGCGAAGCGCCAATGCCTCATAGTCTTCCGACGATGCGACGAGATGATGCTGTGGCGCGGCGACGCCCATGGCCTCGAGCATGGCGAGACCTTCTATTTCGGTGAGCGAATCTCGGCCTTCGGATTTGGCGCGCGCGAGGATGGATTCGAAACGCTTTGCCAGAATGACCTGAGCAGCCGTCAGTGAATGCTCAATTATTGAATTGCGCTTTGCCATCTTTGAACGCCCTTATGTTGGCCTGTACGATGGCCTCGCCTTTGCGGGCGAACACCGTCGTTATTTCCTTTTCTATCGCTTCGGCTGGAATCGGCAGAAGATCGGCCGCCGCCCCCACTAGGACGACGTTGGCCGCTTTCGCGCTGCCGGCCGCCTTGCCCAAGGCATCGGCGTCGATGATACGGTAGCGAGGAAGCTTTTTGAGCTCCGCCATGACATCATTGATATCGGGATAATCTGAAATATTCTTGAGAGGGGTGGAAGCCGCGACGACGGCGCCGCGATCGGCGGACAGCCAAGCGATGTATCGCAACGCCTCGAGTGGCTCGAAGGCCAGTATCAGGTCAGCCTCTCCCATGGGAATGGTGGGGCTCTGGATTTCCCTGTCGGAGATCCGCAAATGGGCGAGGACTTCCCCGCCGCGCTGCGACATGCCATGGACTTCCGACTGCTTGACGCTATAGCCAACCGCCATCGCCGCGCGAGCTATCAATACCGATACTGATAGGCCGCCCTGGCCGCCGACGCCGGCGAGGATTATGTTGTAGTTCATGCCCGCCTCGCTTTTTTGAGGTATTCAAGACACTCCCTCTTGAGAACGATGACAGACACGCCTTCGTACTCCAATTCCTCCCGGATCGCGGCGACATTTATCGCGTGGTTTTTCCTGTGCGCCTCGAGTTCCCGTATGTGGGAACGCTCGACGCCCAATCCTTCGAGCAGGGCGGGGAGCCTTGAGCCGGGGGAAATGGTGGGCTGGGCTCCCGTCATCCCCGTCGTGCTGTTGTCCAATATGAGAACGGTAAGCCTCGTCTTATGCGCCACGGCGTCGACGAGATTGGTCATTCCCGAATGATAGAAGGTCGAATCGCCGATGATGGCCACCGCCTTTTTCTGGCCTACGCATGAGGCGCCCCGGGCCATGCCGATGGAAGCGCCCATGTCGACGCAAGAATCCACCGCGTTGTAAGGCGGAAGAGCCGACAAGGTGTAACATCCGATATCGGAGGCCGCGAAGAATTCCGCGTCGTCGGCCAGCGCTTCCTTGAGGGCGCTGATGGAGTCGGCGTGCGGACAACCTTGGCAGAACTGGGGCGGTCGCGTGGGAATCCTGATCCCGGGAAGGGGAAGCGCCCTTTTCGGGGTGAGCCCAAGCGAATCGCGCACCGAATCCGCCGATAATTCGCCCTCGAGGGGAAGCTCGCCCGAAAGCTTGCCCGCCACGGGGATCGGCGCCGAGAATATCCCCGCGATTTCGCGTTCGATGTAGGGATAGCCTTCCTCGATGACAAGGAGCCGCTCAACGTGGCCCGCGAGCCGCCGTATTTTGTCTCCCGATATCGGGTAGCGACCGATATGCAGATGGGAAGGCCTCGCGCCGCCGCGCTCGGCTGCCCAGTCGTCCTCGTTTTCGAGATAGTAGCGCAAGCCCAACCCACAGGTTATCACGCCCAGACTTCGGTCGCGCAACGCGAGCGCGGCGGCATCTTCCGCATCCTCACGAAACCGAAGGTTTTTGTCCAGAAGGGCATTCCATTGTTTCCGCGCGTTTGCCGGCATGAGAATCCAGGCTTTCGGATCCGCGCATTTCGAGAGGGGCTTGGGCACGCGCGCCGCCTTCGTCTTCACCAGCGAGCGCGCGTGAGCCAACCGCGTCGTTATGCGCAACAACACGGGCACCTCGCGCTCCTCCGAATAATCGAAGGCGGCGCGCGCCATATCGTACGCTTCCTGCTGGTCCGAAGGCTCGAAGCAGGGAACCCGCGCGAAATCAGCCAGCACCCGCGAATCCTGCTCGTCCTGGCTCGAATGCATGCCCGGATCATCGGCCACCACCACCACGAGTCCGCCGTTGACGCGAACTAATGCCGAATTGGTGAAAGGATCCATCGCCACGTTGAGCCCCACATGCTTCATCGACACCATCGCGCGCTTCCCGACGAAGGAAACGCCCAGGGCCGATTCATAGGCGGTTTTCTCATTGCTGCACCATTGGGCCACCACGGACAATCGCTCGGATTCGGGCAGGGAATCCAACCATTTTTGCAGGTTTTCCTGGATATACTCCATTATCTCGGTGGAAGGGGTCCCGGGATAGGCGAAGGCTCCCGAAACTCCGGCGTCCAAAGCTCCGCGCGCGATCGCTTCATCGCCGGATAGAACGAATTCTGGCATCGCAACTCTCCTCTTTAAAAGTACAGTTCATATTCCTGGGGAACCGGCGCGTTGTAGACATACTCAGCGTCCTTGGCTTTGCGCGCTGTCCATTCCTCGATGAGCTCGGTCGGAAATGCGCCGCTTAAATAGGCGCGATCCTTTTCGAGCCCGGCGAGAACGTGGAAAAGCCCCGTGGGGAAAGTGTTTTTCAAGCTCGCCTTTTCGGTGGAAAAGCCCATTGCCTCCGGTTCGAGCTCGCGGGCGACCCCATCCAAACCCGCCAGAACCATCGCCGCGATGAAATAGTAAATATTGGCGGTCGCGTCTCCCGTCCTGAACTCGATGCGGGATTCCCCCTTGCCGAGATATCCCGGAATTCGCACCGCCGCGGCTCTCGAGCCTTGCGCGAACGTGGCGTTCACGGGGGCTTCGTACCCAGGGACGAGCCTGCGGTAGGAATTCGTCGAAGGATTAGAGAAGGCGAGGAGGGAACCCGAAAGCGCGTGGGAAAGAATTCCCGCGGTATAGGAAAGCCCCGTCGCGGAAAGGCCATAAAGCCCGTCTCCGGGGAAGACGGAGTTGCCGCCTCGCACGATAAACTGATGCACGTGCATGCCGCTTCCGGCGATCCCGTACATCGGTTTCGGCATGAAGGTGACATGGAGCCCAAGCTCCGCGGCCTCGTTGCGCAAAATCCATTGCGCCAGAACGACGGCATCGCCCGCCTTCGCCATCGATATGAAATCCAGTTCTATCTCGAGCTGGGACGAGCCAACCTCGTGATGATGATATTTAACCGGAATCCCCGCGTCGAGCATCGACTTCACCGCCCTGTTGCGAAGGAGCTGATAGCGGTCCCCAGGGGAGGTGAGATGGTATGCCCGGGATAATCCTACTCGGGGAGCGTCCCCGGATTCATCCCCTATGCCTTCGGAGTTCTCCACATAATAATAAGAATGCCCGACCGTCGTGGAATAGCGCACATCGTCAAATACGTAGAACTCCAGCTCGACGAGAAGCATGACATCTTCTCCCACACCGCTTTCGCGCACTTTTCCGAGCGCCTCAAGCGCAACGTGCCGGGGGTACTGATCGAAGGCGAGGTTGTCTTTGGTTTTCACGTTACAGAACGCGTGCAGAATCCTGAATCCATCCTTTTCCTCGAGAAAGGCCGTCTCCAAATCCGGAATCGCCACCATGTCAGAAGAAGAGACTTTTGCGTAGCCGAAGTTGGAAGCGTCAAATCCGATTCCTTTTTTCAGCACTTTTTCGCTGGCATAGTTTGCGGGCAAGCTCACTTCGCGCATGCGTCCATCGATATCGATCACCAGCAGCGATATATAGTCAAAACCGCTCATGTCGCGGTTCCATGCCGATAGTCTCATAGTCTCTCCATGGGGATAAAACCCGCCAGAAACGTGAATTGCTGGCATCTTTGCCGCGCTCCGCGCAACGTCATCATAGTAACCCGGGATGGTCGATCTGGCAAGCAATGAAACGTTGGTATCAAAAATTGAAACAAAAATGAAGAATCGTGCATAAATATTCGTGAATGCTTTTTTCCCAAAACCCAAATCCGATACGCTTGAGATCGTGTTATTCCTCAATCATTGCCAGGGACAAACGCCTCCGAAAAATCCATCTCAGGCAAACCGTCTTTCAGGATTCTTCGCACCGGCGCGTCGCTTAGCAAGATGCCCATTTCTATGAAGGTGACAACTTCCGCGTCGAAAAGATGCCCACCCAAAACCTTCTTCCGCCTGTCCCCGAACGAAGCGTGAAAATGGAAGGGCTGGGCTTCGGATTTCATGACAAACCCGCTTAGTGCCAGCAGTTCAAGGGGGCCAGGGAGCGTCTCCCTGTCGTAGCTCACCATCATCTCCCGATAGCTGCCGAAGCCGATATCTAGATTCTTCAACAAGCCCAAAGCAGTGATGATAGTACCGGTTCGCGTCATCGAGGGCATGGCGACCAAGGAACGCATGTCTTTCGCCACCGACTCGCCCTTTTCCATCACAACATACAGAAGCCTTCCGTCGAAAAGCGTCTTCATGGAATATAGTATAGGTTCAACGTGCCCAAGATGCCAGCTCGGCGACCCTCCGGTGCTTGACAGAGCCTCGCCATCGCGGTAAAAATACATCTCGCGTCGCCCAGATGGTGGAATTGGCAGACACGCTAGATTCAGGTTCTAGTGCGAAAGCATGGGGGTTCAAGTCCCCCTCTGGGCATATTTCCATTTAGATTAAATAATTAGCTTATTCCTAAGCCAACGGTATCTCACACGGCTATCCGGAAGTGACACTGCAAGTGACATTTTCCCGGAAAGGAATAGGTATGCTAAACAAAAAGCATTCCCCTTTTAGCCTCATCAAGCATCTGCAGAAAGACGGTTCATTAGTCTGGTACGCCCGTTTTTGGGATGAAGCAAATCAGCGCTATTCAAAAACCCGCACAACAGAGATCCTGGTTGAAGGTAAAAAAGGACGACGTGATGAAGCGCTCTCAGCCGCTTTTCAAATGATTCCAACTATTCGCTTTTCGCCGCCGGTTCCTGAGAAGAAATTTCTTGATTATGTTGCTGATTTCTGGACTCCTGAGAGCTCCTATGTTCGCGAACATGCTCTCGTAGCAAAAAAACCTCTCTCCTCATATTACATCAAGATGAACCACGCTGACGTTAAAAGGCACCTTGTTCCATTTTCTTCTTTTTCTCATCTTACCTTGGAACAACTCAAGCCAAGCCATATCCGGGACTGGATGATCTGGGCAGCAGAAAAAGGACTTGGTCCTCATCGAATCAATGCGATCGTTTCATCGATGCGTGTAGCTGTCCGGTATGCAGTTTCCAGGGAAGATCTCGATCATGATCCTTTTCAACATATAAAGGAAGCTACCGAGTCGCCAAAAGAGAAAGGAGTCCTTGTACCTGTAGAAATCTTGAAGCTGATCAATCTGAAAGTTGCCGAACCAAGAGCACTGCTCGGCGTACTCCTGGGCGTATTCTGTGGTTTGCGTCGCGGGGAAGCTAGAGGGCTTAAGTGGAGCGATATAGACTTTGTGAACAGGGTAATCAATGTTTGCCATAATTATCTTGATGATGAAGGAATTAAGACTCCGAAGCGTGGGAGTGTTCGAACTGTGCCGATTCCTTCTGTCGTTCATGCAGCATTACTCGTTGATAAGGAAGTCTCCCCATATACTGAGCCCGATGATTTTGTTCTCTTCTGCATGGAAACCCGGAAGAGGCCAATAGACAGCGGTTTTCTTCGATACCACCTTAGAGAAATATTGATTTCTGTTGGCATTTCTACAGATATGCAGAAATCAAGGAACCTTACATTTCATGGGCTCAGGCATACTTTCGTCACCCTGGGGCGTATGGCTGGGATATCAGATCTTGAAATCCAGACACTTGCGGGTCATAAAAGTCATGAGATGATGGATCATTACAGCCATGCTGGCCAGGTTATCGATTATACCGCTGCCCGAAACAAACTCGAGAGGGTGGTAAATATATAGAATTTTAAATATTCTGCTAGTCGAAGAAAACCTGCGCATTACGAGTGCGGCTAGAAAGCTATCTCTCCATATCTCTTGCTCTTAGTTTGTTTTCTATTTCCTTATGGGTCAAGGTTTTTTCATCGCGGTCTTTAATTCCCCATATCTCTAGGCAACGCTCATTTTTCGCATTTTTTACTTCACACTTTTTGCGTAAGCATTTTAGCTTTTCTATACTTGAGTATTCTGCTTTTAAGCTTCTTTCATTGATACACGCCCATAAATAGTATAAAGAGCCGCGCCGTTATGACATAATATTCAAAGAACTAAGGTGGACTTCGCTCCTTCTCATGCAGCCTTCTTAAGTTTCCTTGTTGTCTTTGTGAAAATCCACCCCACATTGATCTCTTCATGGTGTCTTACTAGGAGGCTGCTAACTCCCTTATTAAAACATAGTGCTAATTTTTGATTCATATTTTAGAAACAATCTCCTTTACTAACCAAAAAATTTGTTGACAAGTCGAAAATAGCGTATTACTGTATGGTACAGAGTATCCTACAGTGGGATTTTAGAGAGTTTTTTATCGATATATACTGACATTCATCAATCAGTAGTGTTGCTTATAGGTACCTGTCTTGGCGTTGCCAAGTTGCTAAATGCTTTTCAGATGTTCTGAGAATGGAGGCGTGTTGTGAAAAAATGGCTTGCCTTTGCTACTGTTCTAATGTTGGCATCTATCCAAGTATTTGCTGCTGGAAATGAAGAGCCGAAAATTGATTGGCCCAAGAAGACTATCCAGATAATTGCTCCCTTTGCAGCTGGAGGAGATACAGATTTTAATGCACGAGTTTATGCAATGTACCTATCCAAAGAGTTGGGCGTAAATGTCGTAGTCTCTAACGTTACCGGTGGCGGCGGGGCTATTGGCACTCGAAAGGTGCTAGATTCAAAACCAGATGGCTATACAATTCTTTTTAACACAAGCGCAATTCTCGTCAACATTGTTAGCGGCGCAGCGGATTACACCTTTCAAGATCTCAATGTCGCCAATATTGCTGGAATAAGAGCCGGAGACATTGTGGCCATTCGAGCTGATATGGGGATTAAAACAATGGATGAATTGATGAAGTACTCCAAAAAAAATCCCGGTAAACTTCGATTAGCCATTACAACGGGTGGACATAATCATGCCACTGCCTTGCTTTTGAAAAATGCGGGTCTTGATGCTACACTCGTAGATGCTGGTGGAACCACGGAACGCATGGCAGCTCTTTTGGGGGGCCATCTTGATATTATTATGAATCCACTTGGAGGGATCAGCGATTATATCAAGACTGGCAAGCTCGTAGCATTAGCCAATCCAATCGCTAAGCGGCCTAAGTATATCCCTGAAATTCCCACTGTCCTTGAATCTGGATATAACGCTGTTAATGATGGCTATTATCTCTGGGTTTTTCCAAAAGGAGTTGATGAAGCTATCATTGCAAAATTCAACGCTGCGGTGCAGAAAATCTGTACGACCAATTCTGAGTATCAGGAAAAAATTAAGACGTCCTATATGCAGGAACCTTTCTTTGCTGGTAAAGAAGAGGCAAAGAAACTTCTAGAAGAGCAATTTAAAGACTATGAGTCTTTAAAAGGCCAATTCTGAGAATAATTTTAAGGCTGAAGTTTAAAATCACTGGTTTACTAATTTCAAGCTTCAGCCTTTCTTTTAAAGTATGAGTTTTTATTAAGTTGATCTTTTTTGGGAGGGATGTCCTTTGAAAAAATTCTACAGAGATTTAATTTGCGGTATTTTGGTCATATCGTTGGGCATCGCTGTTTATGTTGACTCATTGAATATTAAGGGAATAAAAGGATTCATTGTTACATCGGCTTTCTTTCCTAAAATAGCGGCTATATTGCTAGTCTTGTTTGGAATGATAATAATAATTGGAGCCATTTTATCTCAGATTAAGCAAAAAAAACGACCTTCAAATACAAAAGAAGCAATAATAAAAGAGAGCAACGCAGAAAATATCGAAGACTCAATAAATTGGAAACTGGTGCTATCCAGTATATTGATGCTTGCTATGTATTTGGTGCTTATGGAGCCAATAGGCTTTCTTATAACCACTTTCTTGTATCTCTTTTTCCAAATAACTTTGTTGGCTCCTAAAACGAAAAGAAAATATCTTCTATTTACCATATTATCGGCATCTACTTCGATTTTAGTTTATGTTGTCTTTGTTTATGGTCTTTCTGTAATCTTGCCGCCTGGAATTTTGAATTTTATCTGATAAATCCTGGATAATAAGGAAAAAATATGGAAGTTATAACTGGTCTATTAGCTGTATTCAGTCCCTTCACTATTTTTCTAATCATTGGTGGCGTAATAATCGGAGTAATCTTTGGAGCATTGCCCGGCTTGACTGCAGCGACTGCGGTAGCGGTATTTTTGCCTGCTACTTTTGGGATGAGTGCAACCAATGGTATTTCTCTACTAGTAGGTCTGTATATTGGAGGGATATCTGGTGGCCTTGTTTCTGCAATTCTTCTTAAAATTCCAGGGACTCCTTCTTCAATAGCTACTTGCTTTGATGGTGGTCCAATGGCTGATAAAGGTGAAGCTGGGAAAGCTTTAGGTATTGGCATTTTTACATCATTTGTTGGGACCATATTAGGATTAATCGTTTTGGTATTTCTTTCTCCAATAATAGCCGATTTTGCGCTAAAGTTTGGTCCATGGGAATATTTCGCAATAGGCGTTTTTTCACTATCTTTGATTTCTACATTGATCTCTTCTTCAGTTGTTAAAGGTTTAACTAGCGCAGTTATTGGACTAGTTCTTTCTATGATAGGAAGAAGTGCAGTTGATGCTGCCCCAAGGCTCACCTTTGGTCTTCGAGAAATGCGCGGCGGCCTTGATCTTTTGCCCGTCTTAATTGGCTTATTTGCAATTCCTGAGATTTTAAAAAACTGTGAACACTATGATAGAAATGCAGCAAAAGCAATAAAATTTGAGATGAAAGGCCTTGGATTCTCGCTTAAAGAATATTTTAGTCAATGGTTTAATATAATACGTTCTACTCTAATAGGAGTTGGTATTGGGATTCTTCCTGGGATTGGCGGGAGCACATCCAATATAATAGCTTATTTAGCAGCGAAAAATCAGAGCAAATATCCAGAAAAATTTGGAACCGGAATTATCGATGGTGTAATAGCATCGGAAACCTCGAACAACGCTACTATTGGTGGAGCAATGGTTCCTCTGTTAACTTTAGGAATTCCTGGGGATGGAGTCACAGCATTGCTTTTGGGAGGCTTATTGCTTCACGGAATATCTCCAGGACCACTCTTGTTTATTAATCAAAAAGTTCTCGTATATTCAATTTTTGGTGCAATGGGTGTCGCAAGCTTTGCTATGTTGTTTCTCATGTATGTTGGCATTCATCCTTTGGCAAAAATCTTAGAAGTACCTAACCATATTTTGCTTCCTGTAATCATGGTTATCTGTGTAGTTGGTTCTTATACGGTCAATAATAGGATGTTTGATGTTATTACGTTATTGGTTGTAGGCATAATGGGATATGTTTTCGAGAAGTTGGATATCCCGCTCACTCCGATAGTGATGGGATTTGTCCTCGGGCCACTTGTCGAGCTTAATCTTCGCCGTGGGTTAATGGCGAATAAAAATAGCTTTCTTTCTATCGTCAATAGCCCGATCGCAATGATCTTTTTGGCTATAGCTATTGTTTCCATTGTGTATTCAATCATTAAGGGAAAACTAAGAAGCAAAGCAATTATTGCAGATTCTTCAAAAGCGATTTAATATGGGTGAAACACTTAAAAAAGAGTCTGTTGCTCTAATAGGAAAATTCGATAGTATTGCCAAAGCAAGACTGCTCAGCAGACTTTCCGATGATTTTAATATTAGGGAAATCACTTGCGAAGAATTCTATGATAAACTTAAAGATGTTCAGTATATAATATTACGCACATTGAAAATTGATGCAAATACAATCAAGAAAAATCCTCAGTTGAAGTTGATTCAGAGATGGGGAGTTGGCTATGATACCGTCGATATTAGGACGGCAGGCGAATATGGTATTCAGGTTGCTATAACCTATGGAGTAAATTCGATACCGGTAGCTGAATATACAGTATTACTGATGCTTAGCGTATTAAGAAATATTATCCAAGTATATGACAATGTAAAAAATGGGTTATGGCAAGATACTGCTTTATTCGAGAGGTCGTATTTAATAAATAAAAAGAAAGTAGGCCTGGTTGGTTTAGGGGCTATAGGCAAAAATGTAGCTAAGATATTAGGCAGCATGGGATCAGAAATATATTATTATGACAGCTATAGATTGCCGGAAGATGTTGAAAAAGAATTAAACGTAAAATATCTGCCCTTTGAAGATTTAGCAAAAGAAGTTGATATATTAAGTCTCCATGTTCCGCTTAATCAGCAGACGAAATACATGGTGAACAAAAAAGTAATCGATACCATGAAATCAACGGCGATCATAATTAATACGTCAAGAGGCGGTATTATCAATGAAGAAGATCTCTATTATGCATTGAAAGATAAGAGAATATTGGGTGCTGGATTAGATGTATTTGAAAAGGAACCGATTAGCCGTGATAATCATTTTTTACAGTTAAAAAATGTAGTAGTATCTGCTCATAGTGCAGGCAATACCATCGATAACAGCATTAATATGGCAAATATATGTGCAGACAATATTTTCAAAGTTAAAAATAATGAGCCATTATCCCCCAGTGATCTAGTCAACAGCCAATTTATCTCTAATAAGAATGACAATCAATAAGTAGAAACATAGATTAAGGAGAGAAAGATGGGAAACCAGGGCTTTAGAGTATACACGCGAGTTCGAAGACCTTCAAAAGAATTAGTTGACCAATTTATTGGAATAGCTGTTGCCGCTATCGCTGACAATATGGGCAGAATCACTTGTATGGATTCGGGAATAACAAACTTCAATAAGGTAAAGATGGTAGGTACTGCTATTACTGTCAAAGCACCATTAGGTGATAACCTTATGTTCCACAAGGCAATGGATTTAGCCTTGCCTGGCGATATTATAGTTGTAGACGGCGAAGGGTGCATGAATCATTCGCTATGTGGAGAAATAATGATGCGCTATGCGATGAAAAAAGGAATAATAGGTTTCATAGTCGATGGGTGTGTCCGTGACATGGATACTATTCAGGGAATACAGTTTGGAGTCTATGCTCGAGGGCTACAACCGAAAGGCCCATATAAAAATGGCCCCGGAGAGATAAATGTTCCGATTAGCGTCGGCGGTCAAGTAGTTCGGCCTGGAGATATTCTATGCTGCGATCTTGATGGAATAGTTGTGGTTCGTCCGGAAGATGCAGCTGAATTGCTTGATAAAGCAAGAAACCAAATTAAGTCTGAAGAGGAAAAATTGGATAAAATATCCAAGGATGGCTTAAAGAAGCCATGGATCGATAAAGCTTTAGAAGAAGGGAAATGCGAAATTATTGATGGTTTTTCTTGCTAAAATATCAGAATTATCCAGGTTATTATAATAGGAGGCATTTTATGTCAGCAAAAAAATTGCTTGATGAAGTCGTTGATTATTTTAAATCTGAGCAATGGCTAAGAATGATGAAAACACTTCAGATAAAAGATGAAAAAGTGAATCATATCCATATTTATATTGATACTAAAATAAATCCATGGTGTATTGAGCAAGTTCTTAAATTGTATTTTGCGAAAATTGGACATCCAATCCATAGAAAGATTGAATTGTTTACATCAGGTCAAGTAAGCGGATCGGGAACTATACATGGTGTTGAGCCTAAAGGCCTTCCTCATTTTGATATGATATTTAGGTATTCAGATGATAAGGCAATAAAGCCAACTGATAATCGCGAGCATAATGTAGAGTATTGGGGCGAAAAATATATGGAAGAATTTCATGCGAAATACCCATTTAAAACAACGTTAACGGAACAAGATAAGAAAGAAATGGAAGCATATTTTGAAAGCTCTGCATGGAAAGATTATTGCCGCCTTAATGAAAGCCCCGAAGTAGTCCATATACATGCTAATGTTGAAACATCGGTGCATCCAAAAATCATACGTGAATATGCTTTGAAGGCAATGGCTAAGCAAGGATGGGAAATAGAATATTCTGTCCCTGTAGCCTTCGGCATGCGGGGGCAAATGCATGGCAAAGTAGTTTTTGCTGGACTTAAGCCAGAAAAGATGTTCGATATAGCCTGGGGATTTAATCCTGTTGTTACTTTAATTCCGAGCACAAAATACTGGCTAACAACAGAAAGCCCAACGTATGATGCTCGGACCATGAATGAGATCCCTAATTTGCTCAAGCGAAATTATTACCATATCTTATCGCTCGCCGAGATGGAGGAAATAGCTTCAAGGTTCTAAAAATATTATTATATGTGAGGTTCTAATATATGACGAAAGAAAATTTTAATTCAGCTGTTGCTCAGACTGGGAGAACAATCGCAGCCCGAATACTGCCGGATAAAGATGTTTTGGAGACGATTGAAGAAATTTGCCAAGCTTATAATATTAAATATGGTCAGATTTCGACATGCATCGGCAGTCTTCGGAAAATAAACATGAATTATGTCAGCAGCTCTGTATTTAAATACACAACTAGTATGGTAATGGAAGGAGCCTTCAGTATCTTAGCTGGGCAAGGGTTGGTTTCACCTGCTGAGGAAAAAGATAAGCTCAATACTCATCTGCATTTTGTCATTTCCGGCCAACATGATGCTATCTATGGAGGCCATGTGGAACACGGTACAAGAACGCTCACAACTCTTGACCTATTTATTACTGAGCTTAGTGGATTAAAAATTTCTCGTAGCAGAGATGAAGTCACGGGAGCAGTTGTGACATCGTTTGAAGAAGATCGGTCTAATAGTTTGAATGAGAATAGAGGATAAACTAATGAAGGTATTCATTACTCAGCAAATAGAACAAGAAGCGATTGAGCTCCTAAAATCAAAAGGCATAGAAATTAGCTGCACTGGCAAAGATGGCCCTCTTACCAGGCAGGAATTTTTGGAAGGTATTAAGAATGCGGATGCCGTAATAATGGTGTGGCATACTGAGATGATGAATAAGGAAGCATTTGAGTATGCGAAGAAATTAAAAATAGTTGCGCGGCGCGGGGTTGGTTTCGATAATATTGATATCGCTGAAGCAAGGCGCAGGGGAATTTATGTAACTGTAACTCCTGTACATACCGATACGATAGCTGACCTTACCTTTGGTTTAATCATCAATGCTGCCAGAAGGATACCACAGGCTGATGCATATGTTCGAAGTGGTCAATGGAAAGAAGGCGGAACTCAAGTAGCTCGATTATTCATGGGCTTTGATGTACATGATAAAACAATAGGCATTATTGGATTCGGACGAATAGGAAAACTTGTCGCTCATCGAGCTCTTGGGTTTAGCATGAAAGTTTATTATTACGACGTAAATAAGCAGCCTGATGCAGAGAAAGAACTAAATGTCGAGTATGCTTCGCTTGATCAAATTTATAAGCAATGCGATTTTATTTCGATAAACTGCGCTCTTACTGAAGGCACTCGACATCTTATAAATCGTGAAGCAATTGCAAAGATGAAAAAGAATGCGGTTGTTGTATGTACTGCCAGAGGTGGTATAGTGGATGAAAAAGCATTGTACGATGCGCTTAGGAACGGACAACTAGGAGGGGCGGGGCTCGATGTATTTGACCCAGAGCCTATATCAAGTGATAATCCGTTGTTAACCTTGAATAATGTGGTCTTTACGCCTCATTTAGGCACCAGCGTGTATGATACACGAGTCAAAATGGTAGTGACTGCCGCAGAAGATATAATTCGGGTCTTTTCAGGAGAGAAACCTCTCTATCCACTAAATTGATGTAAGCTAATTAAAATATTAATTATAAATTTATTGCTAGGCTTTCCTATATATATAAAGGAAAGCCTAGCATTATA
>Ga0172379_10003135_pt1 | contig 27113 bp, 26 predicted proteins | sample GrowelOW334metaG_FD_119756 | JGI IMG/M metagenome (GOLD analysis project Ga0172379, IMG submission 119756) | Groundwater microbial communities from an aquifer near a municipal landfill in Southern Ontario, Canada - Groundwater well OW334 metaG | ecosystem: Environmental > Aquatic > Deep...
GACAAATTTGAGCACGAGCGGTATGCCGCGAAGAGCACGTACGAAGACGGCGGGCAGTCCGGCTGCCATCGCGTTCTGCACGTAGATGACATCTGCGCCACTTGAGGCTCGGAACAGGTCAAAGGTGAATTTGAGCAGCCTGAGCGGGAGAGGGCGTTTCTTGCTCGCGACGAAAAGAACGGTATCGGGGATGATTTCGGAGGTGCTCGCATAGGCGACGATGACGATTTCGTGTTCGTCTTTGAGCCGCAGGGCGAGCTCTTTCGTGTAGGTCGCTGGGCCTCCAATCTCAGGTGGATACACCGGTGTGGCGAGTATGATTTTCACGAGGGGTAGTGTACCATATCCATTGACAAACCCTTACGCGCTATGCGGCTTCTCATATTCACGCAGACCGTTGACCGCACAGATTCTTCGCTCGGTTACTACCACGCGTGGCTTGCTGAGCTTGCGAAGCATTTTGAGCAACTGACCGTTGTCGCGCTTCGTGTCGGTGTGTACGATCTGCCGGCACAGGTGACCGTGGTGCCGCTTCGGCCATGGGGATATCGCGCGCGGTTCCGCACGGCGCTCCGCGTGCTTCAGCTCACGTGGCGCTACCGCAAGGACTATGACGCGGTATTCATACATATGAATCAGGAATATTTGCTTATTGCCGGATGGCTTTTCCGTATCCTTGGGAAGCCTGTCTTTTTCTGGCGTAATCATTACGAGGGAAGCCTCGTGACCGACAGTGCCGCGCTCTTCTGCGATAAGATATTTTATACTTCAAAATCTTCGTATACCGCAAAGTACGCGAAAGCCGTGCAGATGCCGGTCGGCGTGGATGTCGGTTCGTGCCACCTTGATGAACCGATAGAGCGGCCGCCGCGTTCTGTGCTTTTCCTCGGTAGGTTTGATCGGTCTAAACGTCCCGACTTGGTAGCTGAGGCGCTCGGCATACTCGCAAAAGAGGGAAGCGTCTTTACGGCGACCTTTGTAGGAGGTCCGAGTGATTCGGCCTCGTCATTCCCTGAAGAAGTGAAGGCACGTGTTGCGGAACTCGGCATCGCTGACTGGGTCACTTTTGTCGGTCCGGTGCCGAACACTGAGACCTATCGCTACTATCGCTCTCACGCGGTGTACGTGAACTGCGGTAAGAGCGGCATGCTTGATAAGTCCCTTTTCAAGTCAATCGCGTGTGGCTGTCTCCCGATCTTCACGAGTGCTGATATGTCTGAGATCGTTGGTCCTGAATACTCGTATAGAGATGGCGACGCTGCGGATCTCGCGCAACATCTGGAGAAAGCTCTCGCGCTCTCCCCAGAGAGTCGGACAGCGCTGGTGCGTGCGTATGAGCAGCAGGCGATTGAGGCGCACACGCTCCCTGTTCTCGCGCGCCGCCTCTACGAAGAGATGCACCTATGAAAGTCCTCTTTGTCTCCAATGATCCGACGATGTTTGACGCGACAAGTGCTACTCGCGCTCGTATGCGTACCTATGCGGCAGCACTAGGAGAACTGCACATTGTCTCGGCTGCGGGGGCCGCCGCGCGCGAGGAACAGGACGGAAATCTATTTCTGCATCCGGTACATACATGGAAAATATTCCGTGTACGAGCGCTTGCGCGCCGCGCGCACGCGCTCATTCTTGCGCGAGGCATTGCGGTTGTGTCGGCGCAGGATCCGTTTGAACACGGACTTGCCGCGCTTCGTGCGGTCGCCGGTACGAATGCGAAGCTCCACATACAAGTCCACACCGACTTCCTCTCGCCGTGGTTCGTGCGGGACGGTAATTGGAGGAGTCCAAGAGTGAGGATGCCAATCCTGAATCGGTTTCGGCGTAGGTGGGCTGACGAGGTTCTCCCTCGTGCCGATGGTATTCGGGTAGTGTCTAATCGGGTGAAGGAGTCTCTGCTTGCGCGGTACGGAGCACGTATCCCCGAACCGGTGGTCATACCGGTAGCAGTTGATGCGACCGTGCCCGACCCCGTGCGTCTCCACGCGCACCCGTTTCAGTTCTCGCTTTTGACGGTGGGGCGACTGGAGCCTGAGAAGCGCATTCAGGACATTATTGCTGCGCTCAAGCTTGTCGTACCGAAGTACCCCATGGTTGGACTCTTCGTGGTAGGCGAGGGGAGTGAACGCGGGAATCTGGAGGCACTCGTGCGCGCCTTCGGGCTTGAAGACCATGTACTCTTTCTCAAAGGTTGGCGTCCGGTCAGCGAAGTGCGGGGCATGATGCAAAGCGCACAGGCGTTCATACAAGCAAGCGCGTATGAGGGGTACGGGCGTACATTGCTTGAAGCGGCACTCGCGAAAGTGCCGATCATCACGACTGATGTCGGCATTGTCGGAGAGGTGTTCAAGGGATATGAGGACGTGCTTGCCGTGCCTGTCGCCGACCCGACCGCACTCTCGCTCAGTATCGTTGGGCTGATTGAGGACATGAGCGTGCGACAGGAGCTACCGCGACACGCTGAAGCCGCTGCACGCGCACATCTCGCGTCCGTTGGTGATATCCCTGCACGCATCTGCGAAGATCTTGCGCGCACGGCAACCGTCCCGACCTAAGTGTGGTTATAGAGGACATATGGTACACCGGCACCGTGCGCGGAGCTCGCCTATCGGCTGTATAGGGCAGGGGTACATAGGCAAGAACTATGCCGACGATTTTGAGCGGCGCGGGCTTCGTGTGGTGCGGTATGCACAAGAAGCTCCGTTTGTTGCGCAGAAGGACGCTATCGGCAGGTGCGACATCGTATTCATCGCAGTCCCGACGCCGACCACACCTGATGGTTTTGATCTCTCTATTGTTGCATCGGTCATCCCGCTTACCAAGGCCGGCGCGACCGTGGTCGTGAAGTCAACAATAGCGCCGGGTTCAACCGAGCGTCTTGCGGAAGCATTTCCGGATCGGTTTCTTATGCATGCACCAGAATTTTTACGCGAAGCTCATGCGTCGTACGACGTTGCGCATCCGGAGCGGAACATTATCGGCATACCGCATGATACCGCGGCATATCGCACGCGCGCGGAAGAAGTCCTCAGTCTTCTCCCGCAAGCTCCCTACACGCGTATTGTGTCTGCGCGAGCGGCGGAGCTCGTCAAATATGCCGGTAACAATTTCCTCTATATGAAAGTAGTGTACGCGAATCTCCTTTTTGATCTCGCGCAATCCCTCAAAGTTTCGTATGACGATATCGCAGACATGCTCGCCGCGGACGTGCGTATTGGCGCGTCGCATCTCTCGGTGCTTCATGCAAGCGGACACAGCGCGCAAGCTGGCAGGGGAGCAGGCGGACATTGTTTTATCAAAGACTTTGAGGCATTCCACCGGCTGTATGTTGCGCAGGTGCCAAGCGACAGTGCGGGCGACGCATTCTTGGACGCCCTCAAAACAAAGAACAACACCTTGTTACGGGAAAGCGGGAAAGACACCGATCTCCTCGGCAGTGTCTATGGCGGTACCATATGAGCGGCGGGGCCGTCGTGGCTAAGATGTTCGTTTCCGTACCCGGTGTATACTAAGATCACTAGCCGAGGGCAGTACCTATCTCCTTTATGATACAGAGAGTCACCCGTTTCTATACCTTGATTGATGGCAGGTATCCCGCACAGGCGAAGATACTCCGATTCCTGATATCAGGAGGGACCTCAACCTCTATTGACCTCATGCTGCTCTACGTCTTTACCGATATCTTCGGTATCTGGTATCTCACATCAGCAATTGTCGCCTTCATCATCGCCTTTTTTATCAGTTTCAGTCTACAGAAGTTCTGGACGTTCCGTGACCACTCGCGTGAGGGTATGTCGGCACAAGTCGGCCTCTATTTCGTGGTGGCGGGGTGCAATCTCGCACTCAACACGCTCCTTGTGTACCTCTTCGTGGACTATCTAAGCTTCCATTATCTGCTCGCGCAAATCGTCGCGAGCGTGCTTATCGCCTGCGAGAGCTTCTTCATATATCAGAAGTTCGTCTTCCGTCGCACGTTAGTATGAGCACTACGCACCGCACACTTCTTATCGGCATAGTCACACTCTTCCTGCTTGTGCGTATACCGGCACTGCACCTCTCCTACTACCAAGATGAGTTCAAGAGTGTCGCCGCCGCAGAGACCAGCCTTGCTGCTGCGAACAGCTTCTTCACTCATCCGCCCCTGACCGCACTCCTGCTCCGCAGCGACGCGATCGTATTTGGCGGTTCCGGCATGCGCGTGCTCCCGCTTCTGTTTGGCCTACTCTCGGTCGGACTGCTCTTCGCGGTTGTGCGCCGTCGTTTTGATACCACGACGGCGCTGTGGTCCGCAGCGCTCTACACCGTGTCTTTTTACGGCATATGGGCGTCGCTTATGGTGGACACCGACGGCGCTATCCTCCCGACGCTTTTCCTTGCGGCCGTGTACTGCTACGACCGCCTCAGGGGACATACAGACCAGATGTACCGGTGGGGCATCCTTCTCGCTCTCGCCGTGCTTACTGGGCTCTTCGTGAAGCTCAGTTTCGTGCTCGTACCCGCCGCATTGATTCTAGATTTCTTCTTGGAGCGCCGCCGGTTGTTCCGGCTGCCACGCGTATCGGCCATCGGCTTCGGGCTCCTCGGTCTCGGTATCGTCCTCGTGCTCGCCGTCCTCCTTGTGCGTCTCGCTTTGCCCGCTTTCCAGTTTGGGGGCATGATCGCGCATGCGCGCGCGTATATGCATCTCACCGATCGTAATTACCTGCAGGTTCTCGTGCAGGGAGTAAAGGCGGTGTATTACCTCTCGCCGCTTCTTCTCGTGCCGCTTCTGTTCCTCACGCGCGACCTCTTGTGGCGAGCGCGCGTGTTCGCGACGTATCTTGTGCTCGGCTTCGTATTCTATTTCATACTCTTTGATTTCTCGCGTGGTGCGCTTGATAAGTACCTTATGTTCACCATCGTCCCGCTCGCCGTTCTGGCGGGCTCGGTCTTCGGACAGGTCTCCGTACGGTCTCTTCAGTTTCCTCGCCTGTGGGTCGGCGCCGGTGCAGTTGCGGCCGCTCTCGTGGTCGCTGCCGCGTTTCTCCCGCAGACTGTCGTCCCGCTCTACCCCAAGTCCGCATGGTTTCTTTCCGTGCTTCATGGCCGCTTAAATGTGCTCACACCGTTTAATGGCGGGTCAGGACCGCTCGGTTTCTACGTGTCGTTCCTTGTCATCTTCCTCGGTTATCTCACGGCGCTTAGCGCGGCGGTGCTTGGCCGTGTCGCTTTGCGCTTCCGCCACGGGGCGCTCCTTGTCGTCTTGCTCGCCGGTCTTGCCTACAATGCGGTCTTCTGGGAGGAATTCGCATTCGGGAAGATACACGGAAGTGCCTCGGTCGTCCTGCAGGACTCGCTTGCCTTTATCGGGCAGAGAAGCGACATCGGGCAGGTGCTGACCTATAACGACATTGGCGCGTACGAACTCGTGAAGATGGGAAAGTATGCAGGACGGTTTTATGCCGCGCCACAGTTTGAGGCGGGGCACGCGCAGCTCTTCGCTGCCTACGAAGGAGCGTATCTCGTCGTCGGCGTCCCGCCTCTCTACGACGGGTTTTATAGTCGGTTTTTCTCCCAGTGTGCTAGTGTGTTCCAGACTCGGTCGGGTGTCATACTGAGTACGATATATACATGCCAGAAGACGAAAAAATAACCAACTGGAAAGCGAAAAATCGTTTCTACCATGACTACGTGGCGGCACTCGTCCGTTTTATCGTGCCGACGGGCAAACGAGTTCTTACCGTGAGTGACCCCGTCCATCCGTTTGGAAAGAAGCAGGGAGTCTTTGATTATATCGTCGCGACTGACGTACTCGGTCATGTACACGACATTGAGCAATTTCTTGTTGTAGCGCGCGGGCACCTCGCTGAGGACGGTCGCATCGTGATAACGCAATACAGCATACTCTGGGAGCCGGTGCTTCGTCTCGCGTCGTGGCTCAATCTGCGTTCGCCGTCGGTAGAGCAGAATTGGATCTCGCCGCACGACTTGCGAAACTTCCTGCACCTTGCGGGCTTTGAGGTCGTGAAGTCGGGCGGGAAAATGCTTTTCCCGAAATACGTGCCGCTTGTCTCCGCGTTCTGTAACACGATTCTTGCGAACATATGGCCGTTTTCTCTGCTTTCGCTCATCCACTACGCGGTCGCTCGTCCCGTCGTGGAGGGGAAGAAGGACGTCCTGCCGTCGCTTTCAATCGTTGTTCCGGCGCGAAACGAATCGGGGACGATAGAGCGGATCGTACAAGAGTTGCCGGAGCTCGGTTCGTTTACTGAGATTATTTTCATAGAAGGGCACTCTACGGATGACACGCTCGCCGAAATTGAGCGCGTTGCCAAGAAGTATGCGGAGAAGAAGCGCATCAAGGTCGCGGTGCAGGACGGGAAGGGAAAGGGCGACGCGGTCCGCAAGGGGTTTGACCTAGCGACCGGTGATATTCTCGCTATCTATGACGCGGACATGACCGTACCTCCTGAAGAGGTGGAGAAGTTCTATCAGGCAATAGTGATGAACCGCGGCGACTTCGTGAACGGTTCGCGCCTCGTGTATCCGGTAGAGAAGGGGGCGATGCGTCTCTTGAATTTCTTCGGGAACAAGTTCTTTAGCTTCGCATTCAGCACCATACTCGGACAGCCGCTCAAAGACACACTCTGCGGGACGAAGGTCATCTGGAAGAAGGATTATGAGGACATTAAGCGGAATCGCGCGTTCTTCGGCGATTTTGATCCGTTCGGCGATTTTGATCTGCTGTTCGGCGCGGCGAAGCTGAACCTGAAGATCGTGGAAGTGCCGGTGCACTACCGCGACCGCGTCTATGGCACGACGAACATCAGCCGCTTCAAGCACGGTTGGTTACTCTTACGCATGACGCTCTTTGCGGCACGGAAATTGAAGTTCCGATCCTGATGGCTATGCAACCAACTCTTGAGACTCTGCAAACGCGCTACGGCAGGTTCACGATTGACCGTGAGCGTGATAAGAAAATGGCGAAAGCACTCGCGGGCGATGACTATCCAAACGAAAAGTTGCTCGCAGTCGCCCGCGCCTTCGTCTGTGCGAAAGATACAGTTGTAGATATTGGTGCACACATCGGCACCTTTGCGGTACCAGCGGCGAAGCTTGCCGAGAGCGTCATTGCGTTTGAGCCATCGGTAAGCGCGGCAGAGCTCCTCACACGCAATGCGCACGACAATGCGGTCTCGCTCAGCATCATACAAAAAGCGCTTGGGAGAAAAGCGGGGAGCGGGACACTTCTCGTACGGAATGCCGCTAATGCGGGCGCGAACACACTCGTTGCGGGAGGGGACATTCCGGTGACGACGCTTGATACAGAAGTAGCACATGCCGATTTCATAAAGATAGACGTAGAGGGCATGGAGCTTGAGGTGCTTGAGGGAGGTGCGGCGCTTATTGAGCGCGCGCACCCGACAGTATTTTTTGAAGTGAATCTCTCACAGCTCCGTGCACACGGGGCGTCGCCGCGCGCGCTTGAACGATTCTTCGTGAAGCGCGGCTACCGGCTCTATATACCGCTGCCGCGAAGAGGCGGGGTGCTTGCGCACGTACGAAGCGCGACACTGCTTACCGCGTGCATCGCCCCCCGCGCGTGGTTTCTCTTCGGGGAGAGTGCTCCCTTTGACCTCGTCGCAGTACCAAAGGGGCGCGAGCTCCCGCTCCCGTACGCAGGTTTTGCCGCAGCGCTTACCGATGCAGTGGCACACAATCTGTCGGTGAAGGTGCACCGCATCAGAGCCTTTTTGCACACCTTGTATGAACACTAAGATCACTAAGGCGCTTACCTTCCGTGCTTCCTCAGTCGGGGATTGTCTCATGGGCAAATACCTTCTTGAGAACGTGCATGCGCACTATCCGGAGGCGCAGTGTGCCATCGTCGTTGCGAATCACGGCGATATGTTACGCAACCTATTCCAAGCATATCCGTGGCTTGACGTGCGGGAAGTGAATCGCAAGGAACCGAGCGCACTTCTCTCGCTCTGGAAGGATTTTCACGGCAGCGGTTTCGTCGTGACGCAGTACGCGGGGAAGAAGGGCGGGAAGTTCTCGTTTGCGAGCAAGCTTGCCGCGCGCATGCTCGCACGCCGCGGCGCGCTCGTGGGGTTCACCGACGCATCAAGAGCAAACGGGATGCTCTATGATGCGCTTGTCCCGTTTACGAGCGTGACGCCTGCAGAGCTTGAGCGCGCGGCGCTTCGCGCTGCGGGCATCCCTGTTGTTCATGCGTGGCCGACGCTTACGCGCATGCCGCTTCAAGCAGTGCCGGAGAAGTTCGGTCTTGTACCAAAGCAGTACCGCATCGTGCATCTCTTTGCCGGTAATAAAAGCCGCGGTCTACATCCGGAGAAGAAACGCGAACTTCTTACAGCACTCCATGTCGCATCTCCAGAGACGACCATCGTCGTGAGCGGCGGCAAGGGCGACCGAGAAGAAGCGGAGAGCGTCGCTGCAGGTCTGCCAGTGAGCATCATTGCTGGCGAAACGACGCTCCAAGAGCTTATGGCGCTTATGGCGGCCTCAAAGGGTGTCGTGAGTCTTGATACCGGTGCCGCTCATATGGCGGCACAGCTGGGGACTCCGCTCGTTGTTCTCGCAGGATGTCTCGGCCGCCACTGGTGGCAGGAGGGACAGTACCCCCCTGATGCACCTATCAAGGTTTTCTCGCGGGCGGATCTTTGTGCCGAGGGGCATAAGGTGGCAGACGGCTATTCTGCGTGTCTTGGCGAGATAGTCATACCAGAGGTCGTGTATACTGCGACGCAAGTACTCGTATGAATAAATTTTTGAAGCTGAAGACGTGGACGGACTATGTTTCCTATAAACTTTCAAGGAAGTACAAGTGCAGCTATTCTCAGAACGGCGAGGACATCATCATAGATTCTGCTGTCCGAAGACTGAAGATCGCGCGGCCGACGTATATTGATATCGGCACGAATCATCCCATATTCAAGAACAATACCTACCTTTTCTATACCCGTGGCAGTCGCGGCGTTCTTGTTGAACCAGACCCGAATATATTCAGAGTGATACGGAAGACGCGCACGGGGGACACCTGTCTCAATGTCGGTATCGGTCCGGAAAACGAAAAAGGTGCCCCGTACTACATCATGACCTCGCACCAGTTGAGCACGTTTAAGAAAGAAGAAGCGGAGGGGATGGTCGCGAGCAAGAATTACGGCACGCAGAAGATAGAGTCGGTCATACATATACCGCTTGTCGCTATCAATACGCTTATGGAGCAGTATTTCCCGCACGGCCCCGACATACTCTCTATTGATACCGAAGGCTATGACTTAGAGATACTCAAGTCGCTTGATCTTGCAAAGTATGCGCCGAAGATCCTGTGCGTAGAGACGCTCCGTTTTGACGACCGCGGCGTAGAGCAGAAACAGAGCGAAATACTGGAGTACCTCCTTGCGCACGGCTACAAGGTATACGCCGACACTTTCATAAACACCATTTTCGTACGGGCTGACCGCTAATGCGCGAAGGTCGCGTAGATGTTTTCAAAGTATGCTGTCTTGCCGCGGTAGTACTCCCAGTCAACGGGCTCGTTCGTGGCGATAATATGCGGAGCGTTGCCAAACCACGCTGCGAGATTGCTTGAGAGCGAATTCGTGCCGATGACCGCCTTGCACTGAGCAAGCAAGAAGAGAGATGTCATCGGGTCGGTATGGTTGACGCATATCGTAAGACCGTCAAAAGCGTTTCGGTCAATTGTCCCGTCGGTAGTGATGACGAGCACAATGTCTTCTTGGGCGAGGCTCTGCTCGCGCAGATACTCTGTAACCACTTCGCGCACGCGCGCGGCAGAGACGAGGAACTCTCCGTTTGGGAACCCTCGGTACGGGAGTGTGCGCACCTGCACGCCGATGAGCGTCTTGTTTCTATACGGGGCGAGCGTGCGCTCAATGCGAGTACTGACACGCTCGTGTGGACGAAAAGCGGCAAGCAGCGCGTCTCGGTGTCGCGTAAGACCGAGCGGATTTCTGAAGAACCACCCGACGAAATACGCCGTGCCGCATGCTTCCAGTGCGGGAGTGAGCGGGCGCGAAGGCGGGAGATAGATGAGGTCGTTCCATGCCGCTAGGGCGCACGCGCGCCGCACGCGCAGCAGGAGGCTCCCATAGAGGGAGTCAAGGACGCTCCAGATGCGGCCTGCAAAAGGGAGTACGAGGAGGGGCGCGCACAGCCGCGTCAGAAACGTCTCATTTTCAATAAGAGTGAAGTACCGATGCCATGGGCCAAATGACGGATTGGTGACCTGTGCGCCGGTCTCAAGTCCGTATGCGTAGACGCTCAGGTAATTAATGAGATGGTGCGCTCCTTCGCGACAACTCGGCTTGGTGATGCGGATCTTTTTCATATTACAAAAGAATGTTCCACGGCTTCTTCAGGATCGGCATCTGGCAGGGCGTGTTGGGACGCGCATAGCGGTGTACGAAGAGCTTCTGCGTGGGATTCGTGTAGGGCAGGCAGTCCACGAGGAACATGAACGACGAATCAATCACGTGCACCTCGGCGGCGCGCTCTACGGTCGCGCCGTAGTCAAAGATAGTATCTGTGAGCCCAGAGTTGGGGCGGACGAGCGGGAGGTGGGTAGGGAGGCGCGCCGGATTGATAGGGTAGCGCGCATCGTCGTGGACGAACGCGTAGGGCCCAGAGGGGGCGATTTTTGCGAAGAGTGTTTCTTCTCGCGTCGTGTCGCGCGGTACGTAAAAAGAATCCCACTTTTTCGCGAGCGGGACGCCTGCCATACCGTACACTTGCCGTTCAAACAACACTTCTGACTCTTGGTCGTACGTGCCGATAACTCGCACAGTATCGTACTGTGCTTTCCAAAAGGGAAGCAGCGCGAGGACGCGACGACGGTACTTTTCGCCATACGAACGCACGACATGGATCGTGAGGTTCGGCAGATCGCGATACATGAACGACACGGACGGGTAGTTTTTCGGGAAGCAGAAGATGCCGACACGATCGTACTGCCTACAGTACTCGCGGACGATACCGTTGCACATAATATAGTCGCCGAGGCCGTGATGGTGGTCAAGGAGAATGCTAGACATGCCCTTAGTAGTACTATAAAATTATGCTTTATGAAAGCCGCGATACTGGAGGAAATCAATGCCCCGCTGGTCGTCGCTGATGTGGAGCTTACCCCGCTCACTTTTGGGCAGGTCTTGGTGAAAATACTCGTGAGCGGCTTCTGCGGCGCGCAGCTCCAAGAAATCGCCGGCAACAAAGGTAATGCGAAATTCGTACCGCATCTCATGGGGCACGAAGGATGTGGCATCGTGGAGGAGGTCGGACACGGCGTGACGCGCGTGAAGAAGGGCGACAAGGTGGTCATGCACTGGCGTAAGGGCGACGGTATTGAATCCGATTTTCCGACCTACCTCTACAAGGGGAAGCCGATGCGGAGTGGGAAAGTGACCTCGCTCAGCGAGTACTCAATCGTGTCAGAGAATCGTCTTACACCAGTCCCAGAGGATACGCCGAACGAGCTCTGTGCGTTGCTTGGCTGCAGTCTCTCAACCGCGCTCGGTACGATTAATCAGGAAGCAGACGTGAAGTTCGGTGAGAGCGTACTGATCATGGGTGCGGGAGGGCTTGGGGTGAACCTTATCCAAGCAGCGAAACTCGCGGGTGCATACCCGATCGTCATCGCCGACATCTACGAGAATAAGCGTGAGACCTGCGAGGCGATGGGCACCCACCTTTTTATCAACTCCAAAGAGAGCTCTATAGGAGATGAGCTCCACAAGAAGTTCGGCGTGAGGGAGATGGATGTGATCATAGACACCTCAGGGAGCAAGCAGGCTATTGAGAGTACGATACCGCTTTTAAGCGGTATCGGTCGCTACATCATGGTCGGTCAGCCGAAACCGGGGGAGAGCATTGAACTCCATACGGCGCTCCACCTCTTCGGTGGCGAAGGGAAAAGCATCAAAGCGACGCAGGGCGGGGGCTTCTCGCCGAGTAAGGATATCGCGCGGTATGTGCGCCTACACAAGGCAGGCGTGCTGAAGACCGACGGCATCATCACCCACCGCATGAAGCTAGATCAGATAAACGAGGCGATCAGTCTGGTGCGGGCGGGGCAGGCGGGCAGGATCCTCATAGAAATGGAATGAAAACGGATTTCCTACGGGCGTACCAGAAGATGTTCCTCATACGATCAGCTGAGGAACAGATAGCCGAACTGTATCTGCGTGAGAAGATTATGAGCTTCGTGCATTTCTACGTCGGGCAAGAAGCGGTGGCGGTCGGCGTGTGCGACGCGCTCCGTGAGAGTGATCGTGTCATGGGCAATCATCGCTCTCACGGCCACTATCTCGCTAAGGGGGGCGACTTGAAGCGCATGGTGTGCGAGCTCTTGGGTAAGGAGAACGGGCTCGCACACGGCAAGGGCGGCTCCATGCACATGATAGACACTTCCGTAAATTTCGTCGGCAGTACGCCCATCTTGGGGAGCGTCGTACCGCTTGCATGCGGCTCGGCATTTGAGCAATCCTACAGCAAGAACGGCGGCGTCACCGCCGCATTTTTCGGAGATGGTGCATTTGAAGAAGGCGTCGTGTACGAGACGCTCAATCTCTCGGCATTCTTCAAGCTCCCGCTCCTTCTCGTCGTGGAGAACAACCTGTTCGCCGTGAATTCAAAGCTCGCCGACCGTCGTTCGCCCTCCTACGATATGGAAAGGATCGTCACAGGCTTCGGGGTGCAGTACACAAAGGCCGACGGTAACGATTATGAAGACGTATTTAAAAAAGCGTCGGAAGTCGCCGAGACGGTACGAGCGGGGAAGCCAGCTGTGCTTGAGTGTGTGACGTATCGGCACATGGCGCACAGTGCGCCGATATTTGACGAGGCGTACAGAGAGGAAGATGTCGCCGAGAAGCGTCGGGAGAAAGATTCGCTCCGCAAGTTGCGCCAGACGCTTCTGAAAGAAGGCCATACTGAGAACGAGCTCGCGGTTCTGGAAGACGATATCCGGAAGACGGTCGCAGATAGCATACAGTTCGCCGTGGATTCGCCGTACCCGCCGAAAGAAAGTTTATATACCGACCTCTATGCCTCCTAGAATACTCAAATACACCGAAGCGATTAAAGAAGCGACCGAACAGCTCATGGCGGCCGACAAGCGCGTCTTCGTCGTCGGCCTCGGCGTCTCTTACAAGAACGGCGCCGACGGCACGACTGCAGGGCTCAAGGCGGCGTATCCCGACCGTATTCTTGACGTGCCGGTCTCGGAGGCATCGTTTACGGGCATGGCTGTCGGTGCGGCGATAAACGGCTTACGGCCGATCGTGCACCACGGTAGAGTGGAGTTTGCCTACTTCGCTGCAGATCAGATATTCACGCAGGCGGCGAAGTGGAACTATATGTTCGGCGGGAATCACGGTGTGCCGATCGTGCTGCGCATCGCTGTCGGGCGGCAGTGGGGGAACGGCCCGCAGCATACGCAGTCGCCCTACGCGCTCTTCGGCGCAGCGCAGGGGCTCAAGGTGGTCATACCCTCTACGCCGAAAATGGCGAAGGGGCTGCTCATCGCCGCAGTGAAGGATGCCAATCCGGTCATCTTCCTAGAACCGCGGTGGCTCTACGGTACGAAACAGGAAGTGCCCGAAGCGATGTACGAGGAGGCGCTTGATACAGCCAAGGTTACGAAAGAGGGTACGGACCTCACTGTCGTCGCGTACGGCGACGGATTCGTGGCGGCACATGAGGCGCTTGCTCTCGTGGGGGACGCGGCGAACGTAGAGCTGATAGACCTCGTGAGCCTCAACCCGATTGATTACGAGACTATCTTCGCGTCGGTGAAGAAGACTGGCCGTCTGCTCTGTGTGGATACTACGCACGAAACGTTTAACGTCGGTTCAGAGGTTATAGCTAAGGTGGTGCAGAACCGAGACGGTATGCTGAAGGAGCCGCCAGTGGCACTTGCGTGTCCGAACGTGCCATGTCCGACCTCCACCGCGCTGACCGAATTTTATTACCCGACGAAAGTGGATATCGCAAACGCGATACGCACGATGTTCAAGAAACCGGCGTTGGATACCAAGCTCTCGTTTGAGGAACTGCATCTTTCACCTACTATCACCCTTCCGTAAGATGAAAAAAATACTTGTTGTCGGCGAGAGCTGTAAAGATATATTCGTGTACTGCAAAGCGGAGCGCCTCGCTCCGGATCTTCCCGTGCCGGTGCTGAGCATCGCTGAGACAAATGAGAACCCTGGCATGGCAGCGAACGTGGAGCGCAACATCAAGAGTATCTACCCAGCAGTCACGCTCTACACCAACAGCGCGTGGGAGACAGTCACGAAGACGCGATACATGCACGCCAACACCAACCACATGTTCATACGCGTGGACACCGACCACCATATACCGCGCGTGAAGGTGCAGGACATACCGCTTGGAGAGTACGACCTTGTCGCCATTTCCGACTACAACAAGGGCTTCCTAACCGAGGAGGACATCCGCTACATCTGCGAGCACCACGACAACGTCTTCATGGACACGAAGAAGATACTCGGCGACTGGGCGGTGGGGGCGAAATACATCAAGATAAACAATTTTGAATACGAGCGCTCTAAGGACACGCTCCCGAAGGCGCTTGAAGACAAGATTATCTACACGAAGGGCGACCAAGGGGCGTTCTTTCGCGGGAAGAACTATCCTGTGGGCAAGAAGGTAGAGGTGAAAGACCTCTCCGGAGCGGGGGACAGCTTCTTTGCCGCGCTTCTGGTGCAGTACGTGCAGACGGGCGACATTGAGGCGGCGATCCGTTTCGCCAACGAGTGCGCCTCGGAGGTCGTCCAGCACAAGGGCGTTTCAGTTATCAAATCGTAATTACTATCATGAACATTCATTTTTTCGGCGTGCACGAGTGGGAGAAGTCGTATCTGGAGGGGCGGGCGCACGAGCTGTTTGATGCCACGGAACTACAGTTCAGCGCTGAACGTCTTAGCGAAGACACTGCACCAGCAGCGTCCGACGCTGAGTGCGTGAGTATCTTCGTAGACTCTAAGATGACCAAAGCGGTCATAGATCGCTTCCCGCGCTTGCAGCTCATCGCCACGCGCTCCACAGGGTACGACATGGTGGATATGGAGTATGCGAAGGCGAAGGGTATCACGGTGGCGAACGTGCCTTCCTACGGCGAGCACACAGTCGCCGAGTTCACCTTCGCCCTTATGCTAGCGCTCTCGCGCAAGCTCTACGACTGCATTATCCGCACGAAAGAACTGGGGCGTTTTGACTACGAGGGACTCACCGGTTTTGACCTCCGTGAGAAGACGCTTGGGGTCATCGGCACGGGCCGTATCGGTGTACAGGTCATCGCGCTCGCAAAGGCCTTCGGCATGAAGGTCGTTGCACATGACGTATTCTTGAAACCAGAACTTGCCGCTTCGCTCGGCTTCACGTATGTACCGCTTGATGAGCTCCTCGCGACAAGCGATATCGTGACACTCCACGTACCGGCGAGTCCGAACGGGGGCTATCTAGTAGGCACGGATGAACTGCAAAAAATGAAGAGCACCGCGTATCTCATCAATACGAGCCGCGGCTCGCTCGTAGACACACAAGCACTCGTTGCGGCACTTGGCGGCGGTAAGCTCGCCGGCGCGGCGCTTGATGTGCTTGAGGACGAAGTCTCGCTCACGAAAGAGGGGCTTATGCAGCACCCGCTCCACGCTTTCCCAAACGTCATCATCACGCCGCACACCGCCTTCAACACCAAAGAGGCGATAGAGCGCATCCTAGAGACCGCGCTCCAGAACATCAACGAGTTCAAGAAGGGTACTCCCCAAAACGTCGTGACGGCTTAAACGTAAATAGAAATCTCTCTATTTTTGACGGTCGGGAATTATAGTGAGATTGGGGAGTCGTGCATGGCGGGCCTATTGACGCTGTACCTATTTTCATGTTACGGTAACACTGGAATATTAGTCGCAGGGTCTCCCTGCATATCCGGCCTTTCGGCCTAAATTGACATCAAGAGGAGCAAGAGATGCCCAACAAAAGCTTGACCATAATGACCCTGAACGCAGGCCGCCTGCTCCAACAGCGCACCCGCGATTTTCTGGAGCTTCTCGCCGCGGGGAAGATGCCGCGACCGGACGTGCTGTGCTTGCAGGACATCGCGTTTCGCGACCTCGCCCTGCTTGAATGGGCGCCGCATGTCGCGTTCGCTCCCATGACCAATCACCTGATCAACGGTGAGCGGGCCGCTGTGGGCGTCGCGGTAGTTTCGCCGCACTTCATGACCGGCGTCACCTACCACACCACGTGGGGCGATGGCGTGCTGAAGAACCTGGAAGGCGTGAACGGCCAGAGCGAGCGCATCGCTCCGACCGCAGAGAACGACCGCAAGATAGAGGCCACGGAAGATCGCGTGGCTATCTGCGCGGCGGTCAGGAAGGACGGCGTGTATTACGACGTCGCCACGACTCACGGTTTCTGGGTACGTGGCGGGATCGCAAACGACCAGCAGTACGAGAGCACTCGCGCGCTCGGTAACGCCGTCATCGCAGAGGCGTGTCGCCGTCGCGGCATCGTGCTCGCTGCGGACATGAACATGTCCCGCGGCGGCGAGATCCACCAGATTCTCGTGGGTCGGCAGTTCCGCGACTGCATGCCACCGGAGATTGTAAGCACGCTTGATCCCAATCATCCGGCAGCCAAGAAGGGCCTCCGGGTCGTGACGGACTACGTCTTGACTCATGACGGCCACACCGGCTCAACCGTGTACCGCGTGGCCAGTGTCCTTCTGCTCCCCGGTATCAGCGACCATTGTGCAGTGGTCGCGACCGTGGAAAAGGGGGTGGACTGACACCGTCGCTTCGCCCACGTAGCCAGTATCGGGCATTTCAGCGCCGCACCCTTCGGGGAGCGGCGTTCGTTTTTATGGACCACCGGCGACCTTGACTAACTGTCGGTAGTTGTGTTACTATCCGCCGCGGAACATTAGTCACAGGACTCCCTGTTATCATTCAATCAGTAGGCCTTACTCTAGGAGCACTTCATGGAAATGATCATCAGCAACTGGGTGTTTCTCTGTTTACTCGGAGGCGCTATAGATGGGCTTGGACAGCTTTTGTGCAAACGCGCATGGGCGCCGCCGCCGTACGTCATCGTGGGTACGCTCGGCATCATGTGGTTTCTCGGCCCGTTACTACTCATGACTCTCGGTCCCACGCATGTCGGGGGGCTCGCGATCATGACGCTCGGACAAGCAGCCGCCCTTGGTGTCGGTACATTACTGCCGGCCTTCCTTGTCGGTGTCATGTTCTGGACCGACAACCTCACTCGCTTCGACGCCAACAACAAGGCACCGTTCGTGGGCTACGTCTTGGTCCTCATCGGCATATCGGAGATGGCCACAGCATTCCTCCTTGAATTCTTCATCAAGTCGTATCGGGGGGAGTTAGTCGTGATCAGTCTCGGCCAAATCTTCGGCACACTCTGCGCTCTTACGTCCATTGGTTTCTTTTTGGGCAAGAAGTTCGCAGACGAAAAGGCCGACAAGATGCGGAGAGCCCAAGACGGATTTGTAGTGAAGAAGACCAAGCCGTTCATTCCGCTCAGCTGGGTCACGCTCGCTATCATCACCGGTATCTTGTCCGGACTCGGCGGAATTCTCTTCAAAGAGGACCCAGCCATGCCGCCGTACGTCTTCACCGGCATCATCGGCGCGGTGTGGATGACTTGCACGGCTGTCTTCATGGGCGGGAGGACGCTGTGGAAGTCTGCAGGCCTACGGCTCGACATCCTGAGCTTCAAAGAGGCAAGGGCATTCGGACCGACGGTCTTCGGGCCGCTCATCCTAGCGGGCGTCCTTACGTGGGGTGCGAACCTTGGGCGTTTCAGCGCCGTGAAGGGAGCGCCGCTCGTCGGGTACGTCTACCTGCTCTTCCCGATTGCCGCTGTTACTGTGACCCTACTTCTTGAAGGTATGGTCAAACGGCTGAGAGGGGAGCGGTTCACGATAAGCTGGTACGAAATCGGCGGCGTCGCGTTCGCGGTCGGCGCGCTCGCTTTCTTCTCACTGGCCTCAGCCTAGACACCTTGGCTGCAGTTCTTCGGTGCCGCATTTCCTCACAAGGGGAGTGCGGCATCTTCTTTTTACTACCCAGCGAGATGACATTGACATATAGGTAATAACCGTGCCATTATCTACAACAGATCATTAGCCGCAGGGTTTCCTGCACATCCGGCCTTTCGGCCAAAATTGACATAGAGGAGCAGAAAATGTCGCTGAAAATCATGAGCGCCTTTCTTGGGCGCGACAAGGGGCAAGTGCCGAGCGTCATAGCTTGTGCCAAGGAGGCGGGTGCAGACGTGCTGTGCTTGCAGGAGGTGATGAGCTTCGAGCTGCTGCATCTGTACGCGACCTATAAATTCGTTCGGTTCGTACCGATGACGAAGTTTGCCAATGGCACGAGCATGGGATTAGCCACCTGTACCAACCTCTCAGTCAGAGAAGGGCGTGTGCAGTACTACATGGGCGACGCCACGACACTGCCGCTCTTTGACGAGAGCACTCCCGATCGCGTGAACGCCACCAAGCGTCGGCCACTACACACCATCGGTGTGCTCTTCGGTGGCGAGATGTATCGGGTGGGCAACACCCACTTCCTCTACACCAAGGACGGAACATCAACCGATCAGCATCATGCGGTGCTCCGTTCGCTCATTGAGGCAACCAACCACGAGGGTGGAATGGTTTTGTGCGGCGCGATGGTGATGCTCCGTGGCGGCCCGTTGTACAAGGAGTTCATGGATCTGTCACCGTTCTTGGATTGGGTACCCGATCTGGTCACCTGCACGCTTGACCGCAAGCTCCATAAGCTCGCGGCGCGCATAGAGAACGGCGAAGTGCCGCCCGTGGTTGTTGATTACATCTTCGGCACAAGACCCTACTCCTGCGAAGAAGTACAACAGTTCCACGGTGTAGCCGACCACACGCCGCTTCTGGCCACGGTTTCTAAGTTGTAGCCTCGGCGAGCTACTTGAGTGCCGCATTTCCTTCGGGAAGTGCGGCGTTCGTTTTTTGTACGATATCTATTTCTGACTGTCGCCCCTACCGATGCGATACGAGTCGGCCTCGTCGTGCGGGGTGGAGACCTCTATGATGACCGATGCTTCAAGCGCTCGGAGCTGGTGCGGTTTCGTGGGGGGTATATGGACGACATCGCCCTTGGTAAGGACGGCGGTCTTCTTCTCGGCATTTGCGAGGTTGTAGTATCGGAGTTCCAGTTTGCCCTCCAGCACATACCACGTTTCGTCCTTGTTGACGTGGAAGTGGTCGCTGAATGACGCTTCCTTGTTGAAAGTAAGCAGTTTCCCGCAGTACTTGTCGGTATTAATAATCCACGTTTCTTCTCCCCAACCTTTTGGGTGGAGTTCAGGTTTTAGTATCTGTATATCCGCCATATGGGAGCAGGATACCATATCGCTCTGCATTCTTTTGGCGCGGGAAATCTTGTATACTGGCTTCGTACTCCCACTATGACTCCTAAGCAAGGCATCTTTTTATTGCTCATCGGGGTGGTGCTGACCTCTTCTCTTTTTCGGCTGACCGAGAGCCCGTCGGTGTGGTACGACGAGGGCTTCTATATCCAGACTGCTCGCAATGTCGCATCATCGCACTGGTACGGCCTCCGGCTGGGGCCGGACGATTTCTTGTCGGGGCAGTACATGAGTGTCGGATTCCCGCTCACGTATCCGGTCGCCGGGATGTTTAAGCTCTTTGGGTACGGGGTGGCGCAGGCGCGTATGACGATGGCGCTCTTCATACTCGGCTTCGCGCTCGCCGGCTTCGCGCTCATACGGCGACTCTTTGATACGACGACTGCGCTGTGGGCGCTCGCACTCCTCGCCGTATTCCCGCCGCTCTATGCCAACGGAAAGAGTGTGCTTGGAGAAGTGCCCGGCCTGCTCTACCTCACGCTCTCGCTTCTCGCTCTTCACTTACTCCAGACGAATCCGACGAAGCATCTTCGCTTTGCTGTGCTCGCGGGCATCTTCACGGGCCTTACGTGCGTCACGAAGCCGGTCTTTCTCCTCCTCTTGCCGGCACTCGCGCTCGGTTGTGCGTATAGGTGGCGGGAGTGCAGGGAGATCATGCGCGATACCCGCATAGTCCTCTGGGGGAGTATCGCTTTCCTCGCACCAGTGCTCGTGTGGGTACTGACACAATTCTCCCGTTCAGACTCGCTCATCACGACTCTGAAATTCTATATGAATCCCTACGCAGTAGCGCAGACGGATCTCGCCGCTATCGTGCTGGCCAATGTCAAAAATCTCTTCACGGGTGTCGGCCCGTTATTCCTCGTCGGAATGTTAGTCGTATGGACTGCCGCTGTCTTCATACGCACACGAAGCGACGAGCCGGTGTCTCTTGCAGAGATCGTCGCGTACGTATTCTCGGTCATCTCAGTCGTCGCATACCTGCGCACGGGAGGGTTCTATCGGTACCTATTTCCGTATCAGGCGATCGCGCTCCTATTTTTTCCATCAGCATTCTCGCGGGTGGTCGCATATGTGCGAACACGATCCGGCCTCTTCCCCCGCACGCTCTCGCGCGCGCCCGCATTTGTGTGCTCGGCACTCATACTGTTGAGTGGTTACCAGCTCATGTTTGATTCGTGGGTTGCAGAGTTTTACACCTCCACCAAGACGGCCTCGTGGGAGACATTTTTCAGTGCCGTACCTTCCGAACACTCGGTATTTTTCTACAATACACCTGAGGTGGCGGTGTTCATGCGCACTGAGCGATACTATCAGTACATCACCCCGTATCGCGACGCGGTTGACGTGAAGTGGGGTGCGCGCGAACTCGGTGTACTTGATGCGGGTATTCCCGACTCGGTCATCATAGAGACAGTCCGTTTACCAAGCGCACAGCCGCATCTCGCGCACTACGCGGTGCGCGGTACGAACTACAAGTACACGATACTGGATCGTCTGCCCAACTGATTTCGTATGCCACACACGCACCCTTGGGTTACCATCATCATTCCGGTGTATAACGAAGGCACGGTTATCGCGCAGACGGTTGCACGAGTGGTGTCGTTCCTCGCGCAGACCGAGTTCCCCTACTCGTATGATCTCTGTGTCGTTGATAACGCAAGCACCGATGACACGTGGCGGAAGATAGAGCAGCTGTCGCGCACACACCCTACCGTGACGGGCTTGCACCTCAAGGAGAAGGGGAAGGGACGTGCTATTCGTGCTGGTTGGGCACAGGCGAGAGGGGACATCCTCACCTTCATGGACGCAGACCTTTCTTCAGACCTTGCGTCGTTTCGGGCGCTTACCGACGCCGTGGCCTTGGGTGAAGCAGATCTTGCTATGGGTAACCGACTCGGCGTGCATTCCAAGATAGTGACCAAGAAGAGATTCCGGAAAGTGGCGTCGCGCATCTACAACGCTCTGACGCGGGCTTTTCTGCACACTGGTATAGATGACCACCAGTGCGGCTTCAAGGCGATGTCCGCCGATGCATTCAAAGCGCTCGCGCCGGAACTCACCGAGACAGGATTCTTTTTTGATACCGAGCTTATCGCACTTGCGCGCAAACACGGATTCCGCATCCACCAAGAGGACATCATATGGATTGATGTTCCAGCCTCAAAAGTCTCGCTTGTCTCGGATTCGCTCAACATGTTCTGGTCGGTACTACGGCTCGCGCGCCGTCTGCACGCTCATGACCCCGCGTAACACCGTCTGCTACTTCGGCATCTATGACCCGCAGTTCGGGCGTAATCGGGTATACCAGAGTGGCCTGCGCGCGCAGGGTGTCACTGTCCTTGAGTGCCGCGACACGTCGCGCGGCTTCTTGAAGTTCTGGAGGCTCTGGAGAAAGCACGGAGCACTTCGCGGGAAGTATGATGCACTCGTCGTCGGGTATCCGGGGCATCTCGTCGTGCCGCTCGCGAGACTCATCAGTCGGAAACCGGTCATCGCCGATATGCTCGGCTCGCTTGCCGACGCCGAGGCGCATTCGCACAAGACGAGCATCGTCCGTCGCGTGGAGAGCGCACTCATTGATCGTCTAGCACTCTGGTGTGCGGATGTTGTGTTGCTTGAGAGCGAGGCCCAGAGGCAGTATTTCCAGAAGCGGTATGGAGCATCAGAGAAGTATCGCGTGCTCTATACCGGCGCAGACGAAGCGGTGTTTACCTGCGACGGGCTGACCCGCGACGAGACATTTACTGTGCTCTTCCGCGGGCGGCTTACCGGTGAGAGTGGCATCTTGCATATCCTGCGCGCCGCACTCCTTTTGAAAGGGGACAAGTCCATTCGCTTCCGCGTGCTTGGTTCAGGCCAGCTCTTCTCTGAGACGAAAGCGTTCATCACCAAGCACGATCTGACCTCGGTTGAGTTAGTGCAAGCGCAACTCCCGCCCGACACGCTTCGTGAGAAGATGTGCGGTGCATCGCTTGCCCTTGGGCAGTTTGAGCAGAATCCGCGTCTCTCGCGCACCATTCCGCACAAAGCGTTTGAGGCGCTTGCGCTTGGTATCCCGTATCTCACGGGAGACGCGCCCGCGATACGGGAGATTGCAGAGGACGGGGTGAGCTGTTTTCTGGTGCCCCTTGCCGACCCCGCAGCGCTCGCGAAGAAGATACTCGTTCTTGCCGGCGACCCTACACTGTGCGCGCATGTAGGGGAGGCGGGGCGGCAGGTTTTTGAAAAACGCTTCTCGGCGTCTGCGCTCGGTGCGGAGCTCGTACAGATACTGCGCGCCGCGCGCGGAGCCGATTGACGGGTCGTAACGCCATGCTAAGCTCCAACCACGTTTGATGAAGGGCGGGACGACGTTTGAACAATGCCATCGTGAAAACTCATACCGATACTCGCACAATACTTATTACCGGCGCGACCGGCTTCGTGGGCGCACACTTGATCAAGAGATTGGTCAAGACTGTTCCGGCGTCCGATATCGTCTGTCTCGTGCCGCAGGGCGATACGGTCCGCGTGTCGGGAGCGGGCATTCTTGAGAAGCGGCTTTTGGACACCTACCGGAGACTCGGTGTTACCGTCCACTCGTATCCGGCGTGGGGGACAGCAGCTGACTACCGGAGGGCATTTGAGACATTCGGTCCGATACGCACTGTTATCTACCTTGCCGCCAACAATAATCGCTGGTCGGGTACCGAGCGACTCTTCCGCGATAACGTAGAGACGCTCAAGCGGTTTATCCATGCGCTTGATACGCGTCTGGCGGACACGCAGTTTATCTTTGCATCAAGTGTTATGGCCGAAGCGACCGAGCAGCTTCGGGGTCGTTTCGGCGAGCGTACTGCTCTGAAGTTGAACCCGTACGGGTGTACGAAGCTCGCCGCGGAGGCGCTTCTGCGCGACGAACAGCATCGTTTTGGCTACCAGCCGCTCGTATTGCGCTTCGCGAGCGTGTACGGCAAGGAGTCGCAGTTTGGTCTCATGAAGTCGGTGCAGACGCTCACGCAGATCTCAAAGATAATCCCCGTGCCGTACCTCATCGGACGCGCAGATATTGTGCACGTGCTTGATGTCGCCGAAGTCCTTACGCAGGCGGTGGCAGGGCGCCTTACGGGTATGTTTGATCTCCGTGCTTCGCCGACCCTTTCGGTCGGCGAATTGGTAGAGCACTGTGCGAAAGCTCGGCAGGTACAGGCGAAGCAGTTCCGTCTCCCTGCATGTCTGTACCGCCTTGCGAATGCCACGCTTGACTGTGGAAGCCGCATTGGCTTGTGGCCCGCACTACAGCTCCAGTCGCTTGTGAGCGACATATACGTGGGGCACGGCGTCAACGTATTGGAGACGCTCGGCGTGTCGTCGGTCGTTCCTTTCGCTGAGAAACCAGTCCTTGCCAAGGGGGTACACGTTGGGGGCGTCGCCGTTATCGGTGCAAGCGGTCTTGTTGGTGCACGGATAGTGCAAGCACTCTCTGATCGTGGCTTCTCGGTGCGGTGTGGCATCCGCCACACGCCGCTCCCTGTGGAGAATCTTGATGAGTCACGCATTGAGCGTGTCGCTTGTGATACTTCCGATACGGACTCTCTTGCTTCGTTCCTGCAAGGCCAGCATACGGTGGTGTATGCAGGAGGGCTCACAACCGCGCACGGGAAAAAGACATGGGAAGAGTATCTGCAGGCGAATACGGCTGAGGTATTGAGCCTCATTGCGTGTATGCGAGCGGCCGGTACGAAGCGGATCATCTTCCTTGCATCGCAAGCGCCTGCGCACGGCGCGTACGGGCTCTCAAAATCGCTCGGCGAATCGGCAGTGCGGAACGCAGGGCTCACGGCCACCATCCTGAAGCCAGGTCTTGTCGTCGGCGATCGCGGGTTGGTGCAGATGATCGGGAAGTTGGTACGGCTCGTGCCCGTGTTCCCGCTCCCGTCGGACACACCCCGCAATACGGAGCTCGTAGACGCAGATACCCTCGGCGACGTCGTCGCCGACATCCTCGCGGATACCACGGGGCAGTACGACGGCCAGACGATCTATGTGGGCTCGGCGAAGCCGATCTCACTCGCGTCGCTCGCACGCACGATTGCGAAACTGTCAAAGCGAAGAACGGTCTTTGTACCTATACCGCGCTCCCTGTTCGCGCTCCTTTCCTACGTCGGAGTACTCGTTCCATTTTTCCCATTCAACAGGGAGATGTTTGAAGGCATCTACCGGCAAAAGGATGCTATACTCGCAGGAACGATGCGGTTGGCGGATGAAGATCCAGAGACCATTCTGCAAAGGCACATTCGGAAGTAATTTTAATTTTCCCCCTTATGATGGATAGCACCATACGGTATCGCGCGAATATCATCGCTAAAGCCTATGCTCCGTTCCTCTCGGAGCAGCATCGCGTGCTAGACGTCGGCTGCGGCAACGGTATTGTCGGCGAGATAATACAGAAACATACCGGCTGCACTATGGCCGGCACTGACCGCTTTGCGTATACCAAGACCGCGCTCCCGTTCACCCAGATGACGTCCGACACCGAACTTCCTTTTGAGGATGCTTCGTTTGATTACGCGATGTTCAACGACGTGTTGCATCACCTACCGTACGAGGAGCAACTGCCGATCGTCAAAGAGGCTCTGCGAGTGAGTAAGAACGTGCTTATCTTTGAACTCCATCCGACCCTACTTGCACGAGCTATTGATTGGGGTGCGAACAAGATACATTACCTTCTCATGCCGATACCGTTCTCTTTCCGCACGCTTGAAGGGTGGCGAACCTTCTTTACGGAGAACGGCATTCCCTCGCGTACGTTTCAAGTACAACGGCCGGCATATTACCCGATATCCAATTTCGTTCTCTTGCTCGGACAGGGAGTTGGGGAGGGCGCCGCTTAGAATCCTAGACGCATTTTATATTCGTGCAGCCACTGTCGGATATACGCGACAAGGCCCGACGTGTAGTTTTTGAGCAGTATGATATGCCACGGCTTCTTCAGGATCGGTAATTTCCATGAAGGGTTCGGTCGGGCGTACCGGTGTACGAAGAGCTTTTGGTCGGGCGCGGTGTAGGGGAGACAGTCTATGAGGAACATGAACGAGGAGTCTATGACGTGGACCTCCTGTGCGCGCTCAATAAGCGTGCAGTAATCAAAGACGTTGTCGGTCTGTGCGGGGTCTGGCACGAAGAGTGCGAGGTCGCTCCGTATCTTCCCGCGATTGATAGTGAAGTCTCTCGTCCTGTCTTCGTGCAGGAAGGCGTACGGGCCTTGCGGCGCGATCCGCTCAAAGAGCTCCTCTTCGCGTGCGCGGTCTCGCTCCACAAAGAAGCTCTCCCACTTTTTTGCGAGGGCAATACCTGCAAGATCGTAGAACTGCTGCTCAAGCGGCGTACCGGAGCGACGCAAGGATTCAAAACCGAGCACTTTCACTTCGTCGTAGCGTTCGGTGCTCGGCGCTGAGGCGTTCCGTTGTATGTATTCCCGCGCGAATGCCTCGTCGCCCTGTAGGACGGTAAGGTTCGGGAGGTCGCGGAACATGAACGATACCGAAACGTAATTGTGGGGAAGTGCGAAGATAGCGACTCTGTCGTACTTCTTGCAGTACTCACGCACGATGCCGTGGACCATGAAATGGTCACCAAGGCCGAGGTGGTGGAGGAGGAGAAGGCTCATTGTTTCTTCGTCTGGTAGTCCAGAATCGCCGCCATCTTCCCTTGTTGATGTCCGGGGAAGATGCGTGATTTCGGATTATCAATATCAAGGATCTCAAAATAGATATTTTGCTTATGGTCATACCGCTCAAATCCGGGGTGGTGGAGATGGATGTCAAAGTGGTAGGAGCCCACATTGAAAAGGAATGCAGGGATAGCGATTGTCGTCGTGTATGTGCCGGGTGCGTATTCCGGTATTGTCGCGTCTTTGTCGGATTCTGAGGAGAGCAGGAGCACGTCACCGTCGGTATAAAACACGACTGACAATAGCGCTTGGAGAGGCCGGAGCACCTTGAGCTCTATCTCAATGAAAAATGGTTCAGTGATCGGTATTTTCGCCTGCGTTCTTTTGTCTTTGTTCAAAATGGATACCTGAGTTATTTGGGCATCCCGCTCCGTGTCAGGGGTGTACTGGATACTCGCATCAAGTTCAGCTTCGTTCGTATAGGCACGGATGACATCGTCGGTGTTCCCGACCATTTTTACGCGACCGCCCTCAAGCAGAACCGTCTTTTTGCACAGCTGCTGGATCGCCGAGAGGTTATGGCTCACGAACAAGATAGTGCGTCCGTCCTTATGAGTTACCTCTTCCATCTTGCCCATGCATTTTTTCTGAAACTCGGCGTCGCCGACCGCAAGCACTTCGTCCACGATGAGGATGTCTGGCTCCATATGTGCAGCGACCGAGAAGGCGAGTCGCACCTGCATGCCGCTTGAGTAATGCTTCACGGGGGTATCAAGGAATTTGCCGATGCCGGAGAATTCCACTATCTCGTCAAACTTCCGCGCGATCTCCTTACGCGTCATGCCGAGAATCGCGCCGTTCAAAAATACGTTCTCTCGTCCCGTGAGTTCAGGGTGGAAGCCGGTGCCGACCTCAAGGAGAGACGAGACGCGCCCGCGCATGACCGCTTCGCCCTCGGTGGGCGGCGTGATACCAGTCAGGATTTTGA
>Ga0172379_10003136_pt1 | contig 27109 bp, 19 predicted proteins | sample GrowelOW334metaG_FD_119756 | JGI IMG/M metagenome (GOLD analysis project Ga0172379, IMG submission 119756) | Groundwater microbial communities from an aquifer near a municipal landfill in Southern Ontario, Canada - Groundwater well OW334 metaG | ecosystem: Environmental > Aquatic > Deep...
AGATAATTCTGGACTCTTTAAATAATAAGCTGTTATCAAATACGAGGCCAGACCCAAGGAAGCCGGAATCATAGTCTGTAACAAGACTTCCCAAGCGTAATCCAAGCCGAGCCAATGCCCTAAAATAGTTTTGGTTTGTTGAATAATAACAATGGCCACTCCAGCGCTCAGAATCATCTTGAACACTGATTTCAGAATCTTACGACCATCCAGATAACCTATTTCTACTCGTAAATAATAGACTAACAATGAAAATTGTAGAATGCAAGCAATAGAGAAAGCGAGAGCTAAACCAGCCACTTGATATTCCTTGATGAAATACCAGGCCAAGACTATCTCCACAGCACTAGAAATAAGCCCCAGTACTAAGGGCGTCTTGGAATCATGACGAGCATAGAAGAATCTCACAATCAAGGGAATACTAGCCTGAGCGAATAACGACAAGGCGAATAGCGTTAAAACATTCATAGTCAAAACGGTATCATCCCAGTTAAATTTACCACTACCTAGGATTAAACGAATTACTTGAGCTCTTAAGAAAAGTAAGATTATCGTAGAAGGGATAATGAAGAACATGATTTGCCTTAATGTTTTTGAAAAATATTTCACCAAGACCAGCTTATCAAAAGCCTTGGCGGAAATAGCCGGGAAGGCGGCGATGGCGAAAGAAATGCCGAAAATGCCCACTGGGAATGATTGTAAATTATTAGCTAGGTTAAAAACAGCCAAGGATCCCGAGGCCAGAGTAGAGGCAAAGATGGTTACGATTAATAAATTGACTTGAGTAATTACCAAGCTCAAGGTTCTGGCGGTCATCATCTTGGCAATTAGAATCAGTTGCCGATCCTTCCAATCAAAGATGGCTTGCCAACGCCAACCCAGAGCGAAAACAGCTGGTAATTGCACTGCCAAATGGAGCGTACTGCCAATGGCGACACCCCAACCCAAACCAACCAAGCCAAATCTAGGCACCAAACATAAGGCACCTAAAATGATACCGAGATTATAAAAAATCGGTGACAGAGAGTAAACAAAAAAACGCTTGAAGGATTGTAAGACACCACCACAAACACTGGATAAGCCAAGTAACAATGGAGAAATGAACATTATTCTGGTCAAGAGAACGGTTTGCGCTAGTTTATCAGGGCTGAAGCCAGGCGTTACTAACTTCAATATAGGTTCGGCGAAAATAAACAAGACCAGAACCACCAAAGATATAATCATTGTTAAAGCATTGATAACATTATTAACTAAGGCCCAGGCCTCGCGTCGATCATCACCTTTGTTCACCAATTGACTAAAAACCGGAATGAAACCAGCCGACAGCGCTCCCAAGACTATCAGATTAAAGACTAGATCCGGCATTCTAAAGGCGGCGTAATAAATGTCCAATTCATCGCCGGCTCCGAATTGACCGGCCAAAATCCTATCTCTAACCACACCCAACAATCGACTTAATAAGGAAAAAGAACCGACCAAAAAAGCGGCAATGGTAATGCTATCTATTTTTTTTGATAATAACCTTTTGATCATAAGAGATTTTTGCCAATCATTTTCTTGGATTTTTCCAAGCCTAATTGTTTCAATATGGTCGGTGCCAAGTCTAATAATGAGCCAGAGATTTTGGTCAGGCTTAAATCTTGACCCAGATCCGATGGCGCGAAACTGAAACCTTCTAAATTATTACCCACTAGTATCAGAGGCACTGGATTATTAGTATTAGTGGTAATCGCTTGATCACTGACCAAATCTGTTAATTTTTCCACCCTAGCGCAACTAGAACTGATTAATAGTAGATAGTTGTTTTCTAATGCCGATGCTACCAAGGGACTTAATTGTCTGTCAATATTTGTGACCACTTGCGCCAACAATTCATGATCCAAGCTTCCGGCCACCTTGTCCCAACTGGGAATATTTACCTCGATGAAATCAAACTCCTTGGCCTTAATTGTTTCCACGGCTTTTTTAATCACTCCGTTGTCGGCTGTTTGGGCATAACTATTATAATGATCTCTTAACGGTGAACTGACTACCAGACAGTGATTTAATATTTTATCACTAACACTGTCCTGCGCGGTATCAGGTAATAATGATGGCAAGGCTTCGCTTTCACAGATTAGAGCATATTTCAATTTGTGTCTCTCTAATAATTCTAGGAGTCCAAATGAATCAATGCCGTTAAAAACATAATTAATATTTAGGTCCGCTGGCATCGGCGCCAAACTCAACACATTCAAATAATTAAGCTGAGCCCTGGAAAATTTATCAAAATTTATTTCCGTTAAGGCAGTAGCCAACTGAAAAAAATTATTACCGTGGTGATTAAAAAAAATAATAACGTCTCCGTCGGTCAATTTCGCTTCTTGGTAATCATGATAACAGATAGTCGGCGCTAATTTCTCCAAGCCAAAACCTCTTTCAAAAGATTTTTTTATAATTTTAACCGGATTCTTCGCCACAAACCCTTCTCCTTCAACTAGTAGCTGATAATAACTCTTAGTCCAAGCCCATTGATTATTGGTATTAGTGGCATACTGGGTACCACAGAGATCAACTAAGAAAAATCCTTGGTATCGCTCTTGCCACAATTCAAGCGTCTTGATTAATTCTAAGGATTTGTTTTCAGTCACCCGCTCCAGGCTGAGATGTAGATAGACGCCTGATATTTTTTTCCTCAGCGCTAATTGAATTAAGGCTTCTAGAATCTTCAGATCCAATTCATCCTGACCCAATGACCCGATCAGGTGCCAGGGTCGCTCTGTTTGCTTGGAACCTTTAATCAAATTAAGGAAATTGGAATTTTTGAAAAACGACTTATCATTGATAACCGCGTCCAAGTAATCTCTCCTGGTTTCATACCAGACACCACTATTAATTACTCGGAGTCCGACCTCACTATTGACTGTGGTTGTTTTATTTAAGCAAAGTTGCTGAGGTCCGGCCGATAAAACAGTGGTGGGGTAAGTCTTCAACAACTCATCAATAACTGGCGTTTTAGCAATACTAAAAATATTGGCGTTGTTTAAATAGGAAACGCCCCAGCCGTCAAAAACAACTAAAACAATTCGCTGTAGTACAGTTTTTTTCTGCATAAATTAGCCAGTATTAACTAACTTGTTATATCATAGCAAGTCCCAAAAAGCAACGTGATTAGGACTATTAGACAATGTTCTGTAGTTTCGAAGCAATGATTAACAAGCGATTGTATTTACCAACTCGTTCTGACCTAGCTAAGGCTCCGAATTTGACGAAATCAACATTCGAGGCGACGGCGAAATCAGCCACGAAATCTTCGGCGGTTTCAGCCTCGCCGGCGCTTAGAACTACCTGGTAATTATGCTTCTTGGCCAGCTTTATTAAATCAGCTAATTCCAAGAAACTGTTAGCGCTGGTTATATTTAAAACAATAGTGTTTCCGAGTTTATATTTCAACAATTTTCGGAATTGAGAAATGTCACCATCGAACAATTTATCTCCTGCTAGAACTAATCCATCTCTAAAGTCTTCTGACAAGTCCTGCCAACCCTCTAAGTCATGTTCAGACAAAGGATCTTCTAAGTAGAAGAGGGGGTATTGCCGTAACCATTCATGGTAAAGCTGATTTAAATTAGCAGTATTAAAATAATTATGACTCAATTTAAATAAATATTTATGTTCGCTGGAATCATAGAGATTAGCTGATCCGACATTAATACCCAAACCGAAATCTTGAGCACCGACAAAACCAGCCAAGTTAACACCAGCTAACATGATGTCCAAAGCTTCCAAGCTTGAAGCCATCTCTGGCGCATAAGCGCCTAAGACCCCGCAATCACTATCATAACCAGAAGCTCTCAATAATTGCCCAATTTTATCGAAGACTAATTTGGAATCTTGAATCTTCTGAGCGAAACTGTCCTTGTTTTTCGTCAAGGGAATTAATAAATAATCCTCAAAGTCGAGATTAGTATCCCCGAATCTACCTCCGTTAAAAATGGTAATCAGAGGAGTGGGCATCACAAACATCGCTTGGTTGAAACCTAGGTATTCATTGAGATATTCTACACAACCGAGATAGCGACCGCTAGACGAAGCCTTAATAGCCACCATCTCCACTAACAGTGCTAGGGTTTTCGTTAGATTTTTTCGATGTTTACTATTACTAAGCTTGGCGTTAACTTGGTTCCAGAGTGATTCATCCAGTTCTAATCCCAGCAATAGCCGACCGATTTGTTCTTGCGCTTGGCGCCAAGTTAAATCCGTCGTCAGCACTTTCAAGTCGTTGGAATCCAGACTTAAACTGGCGCTCCAAAAGACGCCGTCGTTTGACATAATTTCCAGATTCACCGCCAGTCCAGTGGAGCCATTATATATTTTATCTAGACTGACTTTTTTTATCTTAGTCATATTATTTAATCAACCCTTTAAGGCCTGGCATTTTATCGCCTGACAAATAAGCCAAGCTAGCGCCACCGCCAGTGGAAATCCAATCAATTTGTTCGGCGCTATGACTCAAATTAACCGCTTCCACCGTCTCACCACCACCAACCACGGCATAGGCCTTACCACTAGCCTTGGTAGCTACCGCTCTAGCCACAAAGAAAGTACCAAAACGAAAACGTTCATCTTCGAACTTGCCCATCGGCCCATTCCAAATAATAGTTTGAGCTGTTTTAATTAAAGTATGAATCCGCTTCATTGTCTCTGGACCGAGATCTAGAATCATTTCATTCGATAGAACTTGATCGATTTGTTTTATTCTGACTTGCTGACTTTTCTGATCCTGAACCACGACATCTGTCGGTAATATGATATTTTTGCGTAACAGCTTCTTGGCTATTTTAATCCCCTTGTCGGTCACTAACGACTTGCCCACCGCCAAACCTTTGGCCGAAATAAAATTATTAGCCAGCGCTCCGCCTACAATCAGCCATTCGGCCTTTTTTGACAGACTTTTAATCAAGCTGACCTTAGTATCAATCTTCGCGCCACCGATTATAGCCACTAAGGGCTTCACGGGTTTCAGCACTTTATTTAAGTTTAATAATTCCAATTCCACCAAGGGTCCAGCGAAACTTGGCAAATATTTCATAACCCTAGAGACGCTAGCATGCTCGCGATGCGACACGGCGAAGGCGTTATTGATATAAACATCAGCTAGTGAGGCTAATTGTTTAGAAAATGTCTTAGCATTGGCGGTTTCACCGGCGTAGAATCTAATGTTTTCCAATAAGATGACTTGACCTGATTTCAATTGTTCAATTTGTTTACGCAAGGCGTCAGAACCAATCTTCTTGTCACTAAAAGAGCATTTAATCCTCAGGTTCTTGGTTAAATATTGAGCTAGGACTTTGGTTGAATATTTCAAACGATCGGCCGATTTCACATTGCCCGACTTAGTTAAGGTCGGATCGCCTAAATGGGTTACCAGGATTAACTTCGACCCCCTCCTAATCAAGTCATCTAATAGCGGTAAAGAGGCTTTAATCTTAAAAGCTTCTTTAACCTTACCCTTCTCCAAAGCGACGTTAAAATCAACTCGAATTAAAACAGTTTTTTGATCCAAATTTTTTATTTGATGGTAGGATTTAACTTTCATATTTTTTTAAAATTATATGTTTATGATAGCACAAAATCTATCCACATGAAAGATGGCAATCCCCTCCTTACTAAGGAGGGGGCCCGAACTTGTCCCTTGTATCCGCCAGCTGGTGGAGAAGTGGGAGGGCGGGGTGCTTAGACTACCGACCAGAGCTAAGTAGAAGCTAAAATCTAATACTACAAAAAAGACGCGCTAGGCGTCTTTTAATATATAAATTATTTTACAATAATCTTATTTTGAACCCAAGATTACTTCTAAATTTTTTTCCTTACCGTCTCTTAAAATTTTAACAACAATTTTGTCTTTGGGCTGATAATCGTTCAACAACTCAACTAGGTCCAAATCTCTATTAAGACTAACTCCATCTAGTGCCAGAATAATATCACCCTCTCTTAGGCCAGCTAACTCAGCCGGACTACCCTTGATAACTGCCTCTTGTTCAGCTGTCTTGACTAAGCGCGCCCCTTTAATATAGGCATTTGAACTAGCCTCCCAAGATTGATTAACATAATTAACACCTAGATAAATCTTAGCCACCTTATCCTTGGCGAATAAATTATTGATTTTCCAAATGAAATAATCGGTAGCCAGAACTTGCTTGTCGCTCTTGACAATGCCTGCCACTCGACCGTTTAAATCAACTACCAGTAATTGACCGGGCCAATCAATTTTATCCAGTAGCTTCACTTCTTTCAGCAAAACATCACTAGATTTGACCGCGGTCGGTTTCAAATCAGTTAAGGCTACACTGTTGGGCCTAGCTGATTGTAACCAATTTACACTTAGTAAAATTTGACCACGTCTCAAATCACTCGACCTAACAAAAGAGGCCACTTTTAATTCTTGCACTTTTTCCAAATGCAAGAAAGTGGTTCCGCTTTCGGGGTCCACCTCTTTGCGGTCTATTTTATACAGTCGTCCCTCTGAGTCTATGGCTACGAAATCCTTCAGCCAATTCTTGTCGCTGAGAACATAATTAGTTAAAACCCAGCCATCGCTGGTCAAATTCAGAGCCTGCGCTTCAGGTTTATTAAGGTTATAATGCCCATCTTTCGTAACCTGAAATAATCCAGTCATTATTAAATCAGCGTTATAAACAGCGTTAACAATCTGGTCACTTTGCTCCAGAGCCGTCTGACTAGCACCTCGCGATGCTATCACCGGCGTCCGCACTTCTCGAGGTGACAAAACAGGACCATAAATATTGCCAATGTATTGGTCTAGCAAGTAGTCATAGGACCAGGCGCCAAACATACCACCGATAATACAAAACAACAGTCCTAAGAAATAGTGCCAGATGTGTTTTTTGTTTATCATAGATTTTAATACATATCTACGTAATAAATACATATCTACATATCGACTACAAATATACGTATTCTATTATTAAATTATTAATGTCATTAAACATGAATCTGTAGATACGTAGCTGATACGTACATATGTATTATCACAGCCAACGGGCGCTTAGCATTGTTACTATTACTGTCAGTAAGGCGACAATCACATAAATCCTCAGCCTAGCCATGGTAAATTTATCCTTGAGCCTATCATTAACAATCACTAAAAGCAAATAGTAAGCTGCCGCCCAAATAAAACCCAGGGTATTATGGTTTAATGGCAAATAAAGCAAGACGAAAAATATTTCCATCAACATCAACCAAGAAGCAATAATGTAATACTTAGCTATCTTGAAATTATACTTACTAATCCAACTAAATTGATATAGTATTAGTGCTAAAGCGAGCCCCACGATCACAGCAGACCACCAAACACTTAATTCCAGAAACGATCTAAGTCCGAAGATTCCAGCCGACAAACAAAAAGCAATAGCGAAACTAATGTAAAAGGAGAGATATTCCAAACTAAAGGGTTGATAGCGTCTAGTGTTATTCAAATAAAAATATAGATAACGCCAATATATATAATTAAACACAATCAAGAAAGCGCTAATGGTATAAATAATCCAAGTGTCTGACAGCGATTGAATCATTAAATAATTCAAACTAATTAAATTAGTAGTAATCGGCAAGATGCTGAAGGACCACCAAGCGCTAAAATTTTTCGCCTCACGACAAAATGACCACGAGGTAAAAAGACCCGCCACGATAATAATCGGCGCTAAATAATATATCAGCACTGGTTTTGACAAAAAAGCAATCACCGTCAACAAAATCAACAAAGCTGAAGCTAGAGGTAAAAAAATATTAAATTTCATGAGTTTAATTACTAATGTTATAGTCCTTGTTTTGACGTAATTCCACTTTCTTAAGCTCGGTCAGATTGTCCAAACGATTAAGTTGTAAATATTGATCTGAGACCGTACATAAATTATCACCTAGATACAGGATTCTCTTAACTTGTTTTTGGTAATCGTCATTATTTTTTTGACCAGTGCTTTGGTGGCTTATCTTGCCCTTCAAACTTAAACTACGGTCAGTGATTTGAAATATTAAAGCGCCGTTGAAATCTAACTCACCCCAAGCTTGACCTGGCAATTCCTTGGTTAAACGTGCTGGAATAGCGATCAAATTCTTCTCTTTGGAAAAGAGGAAAGCCTTGTGATTTAACAACGCCTCACTATCACTACCTCGGCCACCCAATTCAACCTTAGCTATTTCCTTTGGAGCACTGACATTAGAAACATCAAACAAAGCTAATTTCAAGCCTTTAACTATTACCCTTCCATCTGCTTCTAATCCAGTGTCCCTACCCAGACCTATTAATAAATTATCATTATAGGGATGTAAATATTGTGAGAAGCCAGGAATTTTTAATTCTCCTAAAACCTTCGGTGCTGTTGCTTGACTCAAATCAATCACGAATAAAGGATCGGTCTGTTGGAAAGTAACTAAATAGGCTCGTTGTTGAATAAATCTGACGGAATAAATCTGTTCATCTGGAGCCAAGCCTTCTAAGCGTCCCACAATCTTCAAGGAGCCGTCTAACACATATAAAGCATTAGACCTCTTGTCTGATAGATTAGGTAAATAAGTAAAGCTACTGGCAGCGTCTCTAGTGGTGGCCACGCGGAAATAACCATTAGACTCATCTAACGAGAATTGATTGAGAATTCTGCCAGGCACTTCCATAAAGCCTTGATATTTCAAATCTGCTTTATCAACCGAAATCTTGTGTATCACCGTTGTCTGTAATTGATCCAGTAGTGATAAAATTTTCGCTCTAGTATTAAGCTCAATCTCCGATTCTAGCGCTGAGCGATCGGTTGGATTCAAACTGTTTAAATAAGTATTTACCAAACGGTTTATTTTTTCCAAGCGTTCTTCTGGACTTAAGATATAATCTTCAATCGCTTCTATCTTAGCAATCTTCATCTTGTCAGCTTCTGGTAATTTCGGCCAAGTCGTCTCCTTAGCCACTTGCATCATTAACTCAGCTTGATTTAGGTATTTGCCATAGGCGATATATAAGGCGTTTGGACTCATATAAACCGTCTCACCGCCAGGCAATAAATAAACTTCAGACTTAATAGGAGTATTATTATCCTTAATATCAATAACATTGACGGCAGTAGCTCCGAAATTGTGATAAGGGAAATCAAAATAATAAATATCAGGCACTAAGTATCTGTCGGTATTATCTTCGGCTGTTATCAAGCGATCGTTTTCATAAATTCTTGGTAGAATAATCGGATCCATTAGATAATTACGGCTATTTGTAATTAAATACAGATAGTTATTTATTAATCTAGAGTTACTATAATCCCCCTCCAGACTAACAGATCTTAATTCCTTAGGCTTGCGCCTATCACTTACATCAAACACTTTAATAAAAGTGAAGCTAGGTCTCCTAATGAATGTCATCTTATCCATCAGCGATGAAAAATTGTAATCCAAGCCAATGACCACTAGCAAATTACCCGATAAAAATATTTCTTGAGGTTGATTTTTGAAATTAATCGTCGTTAGTACTTTAGCCTCTTGAGCTGGACTAGCATCGATTATCATTAAATCCTTTTGACTGACCGTGTAAACATATTTACCATCTGTTTTAATAATGTCCGCTTCATCAACTCCAGCCACTTGGAGATTGGTTTGAGAATAATCACTACCACTTGGACTGGTCACTGATTCTAAAGCTTGTTTTTCTGCACCCACTGCATTCATTACTGTTGGCATCATGCCATCGTCTAATCCAAATCGACCTCTAACAATTCCGCCAAATTCCTGGTTATAAACTTGTTTACTTTCAACGAATTTCTTGAATTCTGTCAGGTTGGCGAATTTCTTAACTTGACCCTGACTTGGCGCTTCAACTACCGGAACTGGAGCTGGTGGCTCAGGCTCCACTTGATTCTTCCTAAACCAATTCCAAGTGCAACCACTTAGAATTATTATTAAAACTAACCCTAACAAAATTATTTTAGTTCTCATATTTTTAGAAAAAATTATTTTCACTTGAGACTGGCAACCAACTGTCATTATCATCACTCCAGCGATAGACCAGCATTTGATACTTCTTTTCAGTCGGACTGTATTGATAATCTATACTAACATCCGATCCGATGCGATTGGAATAGTTAACAATCTTATCAATCACTTGAGGCTTAGAAACGAATTCTAATTTTATCTTACCTAGCCGACTTTCGAAGACCAGATACTCAGTCTTAGTACCGCCATACTCCTCTGAATAATAGTCACCCTCTTCTTCAATTTCAAACTTAGCCTCAATCAAAGCCTTAGTCTCTAACCACTTATCAATAGTCATATATTTAAGCGTACATACCGCGCGTCTCCATATCCCTCTTGTAACGCTCAGCTGTGACGTCATCAATCAAACCTTGTTCATTTAAAATCTCCACTGATTTATTCATATCAATCATTCCTTCCTGATAACCCGTCTTAATAACATTGCCAATCTGACTAATCTTATTCTCCCGAATTAGGTTAGCGATAGCTGGATTATTGATCAATATTTCACGAGCTGCCACTTGACCACCGCCAATTCTAGGAATGAGTTGCTGTGAAATAATTGCTCTCAAAGAGAGGGATAACTGAGTTAACACTTGTTGTTTACGATAAGTGGGAAAGGAATCAATGATTCTAGCCACTGCTTCAGGAGCGCTATTAGTATGAAGTGTGGATAAAACCAAATGACCAGTCTCGGCAGCAGTTAGGGCAGCACTAATCGTCTCCAAATCTCGCATTTCGCCGATCATAATCACATTAGGATCTTGTCTTAAGACGTATTTCAAGGCATTAGCGAAGCTTAAGGTGTCACTACCCACTTCACGTTGCTCCACTATACTTAAATTATCATTAAATATGTATTCAATTGGATCCTCAACAGTTACTACGTGCGCGCGCCTGGTATTATTAATAATACCAACCATTGTTGCTAAGGTTGTGGATTTACCAGCTCCCGATGGACCGGTTACCAGAATCAAACCATCTTTCAAACGAGTTAAATTAAGCATAGGGTCGGTGAAACCCACCTGTTCTGGCTTCGGAGCGTCTAATTGAATTAAACGAGCCGAGATACCAATCATGCTTTCTTGATAATGAAGATTGACCCTGAAACGGTGTCCAAAAACTTGATAAGAGAAGTCTAACTCCTTATTGTCGCGGAATTCTTTTAAACGGTTCGGTTCAAGAACTTTAACCAAAGATTCTTCTAAGAATTTGTTATCTAGATACTCATCATTAATAAATAACAGCTCGCCGTCAACCCTTAAAACAGCCTTATTTCCAGCTATTAAATGCAGATCGGAAGCCCGTCGATCTATCGCAAACTTAAAATAATCTTGAAATTCCATATTTTATAAATTAATTCTACTGAGATTATTCAATTATAGCAAAGACTTGATAATTCAGCAATTCAACTTCTTCTGCCTCAAAGTAGACCTGTCGAGCGGACATTATAATATAGTATTCGAAATATTCGAATTTAATTAGTAGTATTCGTATTAATTAACCTAATCTTAGCCTTTTAACCACCAGGCTCTTGAAATTTTTTGCAGTTAGTGTTATCTTAAACTCAAATTTAAATAATAAACAATCCCGAGCTAGAAGATAATCCTTGTTAAATATTAGATAAAACCTCTTAAATTTGTGAAAACTATCTATCAAATCACAAAAAAAACAAGTGTAATTAACACTTTATTAAAGTTTTTTCCTTCCATGCGGTAGGCTAATTTTAGCACATCATCTCGCTCAGGCTACCCTCTTATATGCAATATATTATTAGCGTCGCTTTTTTAGCGATAGGCTTGTTGTTTGGGTATTGGTTAAGGAAACAAAAGGCTCTGTCAGAAATTAACAGCAGTGAGGCAAAGGCTGAAAAAATTCTCAGTGAAGCCAAAAGTAAAGAAAGACAAATCTTAATCGAGGCTCAAGAAAAGGCGCTCAAAACCTTAGAAGACACCAAAAAAGATGTCGATAACAACAAAAAGGAGTTAAATCAAGCCAAAGATAAGCTCGAACAACGAGAAAACTTGTTTTCACAGAAATTATTAGAATTACAGGAGAAACAGCAAGCGCTCTACGACAAGATTACCAAAGTTGAAGAAGCGAAGGAAAAAATTAAGCAGATCAAACAGGAGCAAATGGAAAAGTTGGAAAAAATTGCCGCTTTAAGCCAAGAAGAAGCTAGAAATATCCTAGTTAAACAAGTTGAAAAGACTAGCGAAGAAGCCCTACTCTCCAGAATTACCAAATTAGACCGTGAAACCAGTGATGTTATAGAAGAAAAAACTAGAGAATTAATGGCTACCGCCATGCAACGCTTAGCTTCTAGTTTTACCGCGGAAATAACTACCACCACCGTGGATTTACCTAGCGATGAAATGAAAGGTAGAATAATCGGTCGTGAAGGGCGTAATATTAAAGCGATTGAAAATTTAACCGGCGTGGAAATCATTATTGATGACGTGCCAAACGTTATCACCATTTCTGGTTTTTCCGGTATTCGTCGTCAGATTGCTAAGAGAGCCTTGGATTATTTAATCAAAGATGGTCGTATCCATCCTACTAAGATTGAAGAGGCGATTGATCAAGCTAAGAAAGAATTAGCTCTGGATATTAAAAAAGCTGGAGAAGATGCTTTGTATGATTTAGGTCTCACCGGTTTTGATACTAAATTAGTTCAGATTCTAGGACGCATGAAATATCGCACTAGCTACGGCCAAAACGCCCTGAAACATAGTATTGAAGTAGCCCATCTCTGTGGTTTATTAGCAGAGGAACTTGGTTGCGACGCTACTCTAGCTAAGAAATCTGGCTTACTACACGATATTGGTAAGGCGGTTGACCATGAAGTGAAAGGCAATCATCCGGAAATAGGCGGACAAATAGGACGCAAATTTAATTTATCAGCTGAGATTATTGACGCCATTGAGAACCACCACGAAGACAAACCAGAGTTTCTCAACACTTTAATCGTTAAGACAGCTGATGCTATTTCCTCTAGTCGCCCAGGAGCTCGCAATGATAATTTCGAAAAGTATGTCCAGAGATTGGAAGAGTTGGAGAAATTAGCCGAATCTTTCCCTGGAGTTAATAAGAGTTATGCTATTCAAGCCGGTCGAGAAGTAAGAGTCTTCGTTGACCCTGAAAAATCCACCGACCTTGAATCACATGAATTAGCTAAACAAATCGCTAAAAAAATTGAAGAAGAACTTAAATATCCAGGAGAAATCAAAGTAAATCTCTTAAGAGAGTTAAGGGTCATTGAATACGCCAGATAATTATGTTAAAAACTTGGTTCCAAAAAAACTACAACAAAACTAGTTTAGAAAAGAAATTATTATTACATCTAAACCGTAGTCGCACCCCCAATTTCAAACAGTTGAAATACCTTAATAAATTTCTTAATAAACAAGAGCGCATCGCTTTAGCATCCGCTGTTATTATTTTTGTAGTTAGTTTTGTTTTTTTGGCCAATAACTATTTATCTCACAATTTAGAGGTGGTGGCCTCAAGTGGCGGTAAATATATCGAAGGCTCTTTAGTACCACCTTCTTATATCAACCCCTTGTATAGTGGAAGTAATACCACCGACGACAGTCTTAGCAAATTAATCTATTCTTCTTTGTGGCAGAGAGACCAAAACGGCAGTCTCGCTAAAGATTTAGTAGAGGATTACCAAGTTAGTGAAGATCAGAAAGTTTACACCATTAAGATTACCAAATCTGCCAAATGGCACTCCGGCGAAGCCTTAAGCGCTGAGGATATTTTATTCACCTTCAACACTATTAAGGATTCTCGCTTCAAATCACCTTTACGTCGATTTTTTGTCGGGGTGGATTGCGAACTAATAGATTCTCAAACTCTAACATTTACCCTTAAAGAGCCTTATGCAATTTTCCCTGAGTTGTTAACTTTCGGTATTCTACCGAAACATTTGTGGCAAGACATCTCCCCCACTAACATTAATTTAGCTCAGTTGAATATCCGACCGGTTGGATCAGGACCTTACAAATTTCAAGCTCTAACTAAGGATAAAAATGGTAATATTAAGTCTTATTCTTTAATTGTTAATAAAGATTACTACCGTCAAGCCCCCTACCTTCATGAAATTGATTATAAATTTTTCGCTTCTACCGAAGAGTTGTTTGACGCCCTTAATAATAACCGAGTTGATGCTATTAACCATCTGCCTAATGGCGTTGAATCATTAATTCTCACACCCAACTCTTTTAATTTCCATCAAATCAAACAGGCTCAGTTAATTGGTATTTACTTTAATCTAGACACCAACTCCATACTATCAGACAAGGCGCTGAGACAGGCGTTAGCGCATGCTATTAACAAAGAGGAGTTAGTACGCGACCTATATCAAAACAAGGCAGATTTAGCCGACAGCGCTCTACCAACTATTAGCTTCGGATATAGTGACCAAGTTAAGAAATATTCCTATGACCCAGGCCTAGCTCAACAAATTTTAAATAAACAGAGCTGGAAGTCTAGTGGGGATTTATCATTAAGCGCCAGCACTAGCTCAGTTGATTATCTTAAGAAGAACGGTCAAACACTAGAGTTAACTATTACTGTTATAAATAATGATGAGAATTTAAAATTAGCGGAAAAGATATCTAGTTATTGGAGTGCTATTGGTGTTAAGGTAGTTATTAATGCGGTTGATCAAAATATTTTTTATAGTCAAATTATTAAACCCAAGAAGTATAGTATTTTAATTTACAACACCTTAAATAATTTAAATAGTGAACCATATCCTTTTTGGGACTCATCTCAAAGTGGTGATAAAGGTTTTAATTTAAGTAATTACAACAATCCTAAAATTGACAAGTTATTAGAGACCGCTAGAATTAATAATAACCTTAACTTAAGAGCTAATAATTATCTGGAGTTTCAAAAAATTATTGCTGAAGAACTGCCGGTTATTTATTTACTCAGCCCTCAACATACCTATTTACAGAACAAGAAGATAAAAGGTTTTAACACTAAAGTAATCTCTACTCCCGAAGATATTTATTATAATATTAATTCTTGGTACACAGTAGAAAAGAAATCTTTTAAATTCTAATGATAAATTGTAAGATATAATAGTGTTGTTTACCATTTTTAAAAAATAAATAATAAATATTACCTGCTTTAGCTAAGACAATCCTGAGAAATCGTTTCTATTTTACAGATAAATTAAGCCAGCTCGCGTCGTCTGTCTGAAGTCAAAATAATATGTCCTTAAAGGAATTAATAATTATTTTGACTGAGTTACGACGCGTGGCGAAAATTTATCTAACAAAATAGCCAAGATTGTCTCCGGTATTGTCGTGCTGAAGCAAAAAAAACTAGATAAAATTATAAATAAATGGTTTTAATAACATAAGGCCTAAGTGGTGAAATTGGTATACACGCAGCGTTCAGGTCGCTGTGGGCGCAAGCTCGTGAGAGTTCAAGTCTCTCCTTAGGCACTAAGTAAGTTATAATTTATAAAGTTATAAAGTTTTGTGGAAACTTTTATACTTAATTAATTTATAACTAATCATCTCTTAATTAAAAAATAATATAATTAAATTGTTCTTAGGTTTTAGTTTATTACGTTAAACTTTATAAACTTTCAACTTTGAACTTTATCAACTTAATATGATTACAAAGTACAGGAGTAAAGAACCGCAAGGATTAAATAATCCAACCGGCCCAGCTACTCAGAAAACAAACACGTTAATTCCTTCTCTTAAAGGTGTTGACTCTAAGCCTGTGATTAAAAGATTTCCAAAAAGAAATTTTAATCAACACGCTAAAAATATAAATCCCAACCAAACTCACCTTCAAGAATTTAAACACAACGGTAAGGTTCTTAAAGTGATGTGCGTTGGTGGTTTAGAAGAAGTTGGTCGAAACATGACTGCTATTGAATATGATCAAGAAATTATCATTATTGATATGGGTCTCCAGTTTCCAGAAGAAGATATGTATGGCATTGATTATATCATTCCCAACATGGAATATTTCAAAGATAAGGCCGACTGGATTAAGGGAGTTATAATCACTCACGGTCACTACGACCATATTGGTGGCATCCCTCACATTATGGGTGAAATCGGTAACCCGCCCATGTTTATGGGTCGTTTAACCGCTGGTATTGTCCGTAAAAGAGTTAAGGAGCACACTAAATGCCCAGAACTTAACATTACTGAATTAACAGATAATAACAAACTGCAATTAGGTAAACATTTTAGAGTGGAGTTTATCAGAATGAATCACTCTATTCCTGATTGTTATGCACCTATTATTCACACACCAATAGGGGTTATTATGCACACTGGAGATTTTAAGATTGACTACACCCCTGTTAACGACAAACCAGCTGACTTACAACGTATGGCTCAAGTAGGAGCTGAAGGAGTTTTATTATTAATGTCCGATTCCACCGATGCGGTTAGCCCTGGTTATCAATTATCAGAATCTACCATTGGTAATGAGATGATGGATCTCTTTCAGAAATTAGATGGTAGAATAATTATCGGAACTTTCGCTTCTCAAGTCAGCCGTATTCAAAAATTATTCGAAATCGCTGAGAAACTTGGTCGTAGAATTTATCTACAAGGACGTAGTATTAGCGACAACGTCGAAATTGCCCATCAAATTGGTTATCTAAAATTCAATCCCAAGACTTTAATCCAAACTGAAGGAGAATTTAAGCGCTTACCAGATGAGAAGATAATTATTATTGGCACCGGTGCTCAGGGTGAGTCAAACGCCTTCTTAATGAAGGTAGCCACAGACGAACATCGCGCTATCAAACTCAAACCAAGTGATACTGTCATCTTCTCTTCCTCAATCATCCCTGGCAACGAGAGATCTATTGTTACCCTCCGTGATTTAATTGTCCGCCAAGGTTGTCGAGTAGTTAATTATAAAATGTTAGATATTCACGCTGGTGGTCATGCTAAAGCTGAAGATTTGAAATTAGTTATGCGTTTAATTAGGCCTAAATATTTCATGCCTATTCAAGCGCATCACTACATGTTACAAGCCCACGCTGAACTAGCTAGAGAAGTTGGTATTCCAGCTGAAAATATTTTCGTCGCTGATAACGGCCAGATTCTAGAATTAACAGCTAGTAATAATATCACTCACGCCGTCTTAACTAACAAGAGAATTCCTACTGATTATGTTATGGTTGATGGTTTAGGAGTTGGTGATGTCTCTAATATCGTTCTTCGTGATCGTAAAGCGATGGCTGAGGACGGTATGATAGTTATTATTGCTACTATAGATTCTAAAACAGGAGATTTAATTGGTTCACCTGATATTATCTCCCGTGGCTTTATTTATATGAAAGAGCAGAAAGAATTAATCCAGAAAGTTCGTGATAAAATAAAATTCATTGTCAAAGAAAGACCGAATAATATCAGCGCTGATGATGATTATATCAAGAATAAAGTTCGCAACGACATTGGACAATTCTTATTCGGCCAAACTAAACGCCGACCAATGGTCTTGCCAGTAGTGATTAAAGTTTAAGAGTTTTATCTTCGCGAAAGCAGAGATCTCTCTAAGTAGTATTAATTTCGATTACAAAAAAACACCCTATTAATACAGTAGGGTGTTTTTAGATAGTACAAAATAAAGTGTGTCCGGATTTTTTTAATATTCCCCTCCTACGGAGGGGTTGGGGTGGGTTATAATTAAACAAACGTAGAATTTAATATTAAACTACACACCCCGTCCTGACGGCCACCCCTCTCTAGAGGGGAATTTCCACCAAACACACTTTATTTTATACTACCTGTTTTTGAAAAAAGTTTTTTTTACTTCTTAATCGGCATGATTATATAGTAATAAGAATCATCCTCAAGTGGTCTTAGCATACAAGGCGCTACACCATCAATTAATTCTAGTCTCACTAAATCACTATCAATATTATTTAAACCGTCGATTAAATATTTGAAATTTAATATAGTATTATTATCCACCCCTTCTACTTTCGCCTCTAGAGTAACTATATTCTCACCACTCTGTCCGGAAGCCGCGCTAATCACTAAGGAATTTTTTTCAGCTGAGAAATCTAAATTAACATCATTAATTCCAGTTTTAGAAAACAACGCTCCTGCCTTAACAGCTCTAATAAACTCATGCCGATCAACTATACACTTGGTTTTAAATTCACTTGGAACGATTTGATGATAATCAGGATACTGCTCATCAATTAATCTAGAAACAATCTCTACCACATCGAAACTGAAAGCTATCTGGTTGTCATTTAAAGACACCCTCAGCTCATCAACCTCCTTATTATCACTATAGTCACCACTAATGATTCTTAGGAGCTCCTGGAGGGTTTTAATAGGCACTATGACTTTTTTATTTTTTTCTTCCTCGGTAATATTTACTGTGATATCAATCACCCTCTCTGCTAAACGATAACTATCAGTACCAGCTAAAGTAAGTTTATTATCACTGAAATCAAATAAGACACCAGATAATGCTAAACGATTTTCATTAAACATTACAGAAAATACCACACTGGCGATTGCTTTTTTCAAATCGCTTATTTTAACACAGTAATAATTATTTTTATCCAATTCTGGTATTAATGGATAATCATCAGCCGACTCCCCTTTTATTTTTGTTTTATAATTTTCACAATCAAAGGTAATATTATTATCAACTGTGGAAAAATCAATTTTTTTATTGGCTAATAAATTAATATAATTAGATAGTAATTTAGCATCTAATGTTATTAAACCCTCTTCTTCAATCTTACCTCTAATCTGAGCACTGATACCAATCTCTAAATCAGTAGCCATTAATTTAATCAGACCGTTCTGAGCACTAATCATTAAATTATTTAATATCGGTAGATTAGTATTCTTACCAGTTATTGAGCTGGTAACAAATACTCCTTGTTTGAAATTTTTTTGGATAACCGTTATTTTCATATATTTAAATAATAGTAATAATAAGGGCTGTGGAAACTGTTGATAAATGTTTTTAGCCTGTTAAAATTTAACTAATATGTTTAATGACTTGTGTTTAATGGAGTGTAGAAAGTCCGCTAAAAAAAGTGGGTAAGATTTAATTGGTTTTTTATAAACAAGTTATCCTGAAATAGTCACAAGATATTAGAAACTTATCTACAGCTTATCAACTATAATTCTTGATTAATTGCTTGATTGAATTTATTTCTTGGGCCATTCTCTCCTTCTCACGAATCTCTCTTTCTATTTTTTTACAAGCATGAATGGCGGTAGTGTGATCTCGGCCACCTAACTCTTGTCCAATATTTGGGAAGGACATACCAATCTCCTCTCGCAGTAAATACATTACAATCTGCCTAGGACGCACTAACTCCTTTTTACGACTTTTACCTACTAAATCTTTATTAGTGATAGTGTAGAATTTACTAACAGCGTCAACAATATTCTTTGACGACAGGGAGGTTTCTTGAAAACTGGAAAAAGTGTCTAATAAGATACGTTTAGTCTCTTCAATGGTGGGAATTAAATTATTAAATTCAAAATAAGTGATTAATTTAGTTAAAATGCCCTCTAACTCTCTAACATTCGTTTCAGCGTTAGTGGCGATGTAGTCTATTATTTTTTCAGCTAATAAATAATTCTTTTCACGGCACTTATTCTTCAAAATAGCTACCCGAGTTTCATAATTAGGCATGGTGATGTCAGCTACCATACCCCACTCCAACCTTGATAATAATCTTTTTTCTAGAGCCGGAATCGCTTTTAAGGGGCGATCACAAGTAACCACAATCTGTTTATTATTTTGATGTAATTCATTGAAAGTGTGAAAAAATTCTTCTTGGGTGCCGTCTTTACCGCCTAAGAATTGAATATCATCAATTAATAATAAATCAATATTACGATATTTCTCTTTTAGAAATTTAGCGCGTCCACTCTGTACCTCATTAATATAATCATTCGCAAATTTCTCAGAAGTAACGTAAAGTATTTTATCAGTACTTTTAATTAATTCATTACCTATAGCCTGTAGTAAATGGGTTTTACCCAGACCGACACCACCGTATAAAACTAAAGGATTATAAGTTTGTCCTGGATTAGCACTAACAGCCTGACAAGCGGCATAAGCTAATTCATTATTTTTGCCAACTATAAAAGTGTCAAAAGTGTATTTATTATTTAAACCAAACTTATTAACATTCGATGCTTTAAAAGTAATTTGATTGGCCGATTTGTTAATTTCGCTCGATTTCTTGGTTTCTAAACCATTCTCTTTAGTAGTTGTATTTCTTTTAGAATCAATTTTATAAACAATATTTAACGAACTGTTTTTAGTAATATTTTTTAAAGCGTTGCTTATTTCATTGATATATTTCTTTTCCAACCAAGCCTTGGTGAAAATATTGGGGACACAAATAATAATATTATCATTCTCGTAAGAACCGATAAAAGTGTTTTTGAACCAGGTAGTGAAATTGGCTCTAGAGACACTTACTTCAATTTCTCCCAAAACTGCTTGCCAAAGTTGATCATGACCCATAGAAGTTTTTATTAAAATAAACAGGAAAAAACAATTTTTGTTAATATTTCAATTAGAAATTTAAAACGATATTATTATAACAGGTATTATTGAAAATAAAACACCCAAACTGTTGATTAAATGTTGATAACTCAGTGAGTATTGTAAACCTTTCTTAATTAAATACAAGGCTATATTAAATGTATAAAATATGGTATAATAATCCTAACTAATTATATTTAAAAACTATGTCATTTTATAAACAATTATTTCAAGAATCAATCGCTATAGTTTGGCGCTATAAACCACTATGGTTGTGTGGCTTCTTCGCTATTCTTTTTAGTGGCAGTGTTGAGGGTGATCTCTACTACAGCTTCTTATCCAAAACCAACAACCCTATTGCTAATATTAAGCAATTAGCCGGCTCAGAATTTTTCAATTGGGGATTTTTTAATCACGCGATAGAATTAATTTTTAGTAATTTCAGCTCCTCATTAGCTATTTTTGGTATATTATTAGGTATTCTTTTAATAATGCTAACCATCATCACTTTATCTGTAGCTTCCCAGATGTTGATTATTAAAAAAACTCTCAAAAGCCTTTCAGAAACTAAAACAATGGTTAAATACAGTTTTAGAGAGTTGTTTATTGATGATTTCTCGGCAATTAAAGGCAATTTACTGAAAGTAGTGACCCTAAACATCGTCTTTAAAATATTTATCTTTGTAATCTTTTTGGTAGTGACCACTCCTATTTTAATTAACATGGATCAACCTGGAGTTATTGCTAATGCGTTTTATGTGATCCTGTTGATCATTTTGACACCAATCGCCATTGTTGGCTCATTTTACATTAGATATGCGGTTATAGCCTTAAGCGCCGGCCGAAGCACCTTAAGTGAGGCTCTGTCTAAAGCCTGGCAAATCATTAAATATAACTGGCTCTTAAGCATCGAAACCTCCTTAATGGTGTTTATTATTAACATTGTTTCAATTTTCTTTACCCTGTTGATAATAAGTGGATTATATATTTTAATCGGCTATTTAGCCTTATTTATGTTGCAGGCCATGAGCGAAAAAATGTTTGTATTTATGGCTGGTTTCGGGATTCTAATCCTAGCCGTACTATATTTAGCTATCAGCGCTATAGTCTCTAGTTTCGGCGTGGTGGTTTGGGCTAACCTGTATCAAAAAATATTAAAAAACGAAACAAGGAGCAGATTAAACGGCTTTGTCAGCACTATTCTAAGTAGACTTGACTAATGCCAAAGTTGTTGTTATATTCAATTAGTATTTTAAATTTATGCCCAAAAGAACCTATCAACCAAATACCCTAAAAGCTAAAAAAGATCATGGTTTCATGAAGAGAATGAGCACTAAAAATGGTCAGGATGTCTTGAAAGCCAGACGCGCTAAAGGGAGAAAGACTATTTCTAAGTAAAAATCTAAGGGGTTATTGTTTGATAATTCTGTTGCTGATGCGACAAAATTTTTGGACGATAACCTCTTTTCGATATGCTGAAGGTAAAAAACAGACTAACTAAAGATAAGGAAATTTCTCTGGTTTTTAAGACTGGTAAATCATGTTATTTGAATAATATTGGTGTTAAAGCAATTTTCACTGAACGAGACTTCAGTCGCTTCGGCTTCTTGATTAGTAAGAAGGTTAGTAAACGAGCGGTGGTGAGAAATAAGCTTAAACGCCAAATTAAGGCGGTGGTACTGGAGAATCTACCTAATTGGCGTGTTAGTAGTGATGTTTTGTTTGTCTGCCAACCAGGACTCAATGATCAAAGTTTCGAGGAAATAAAAAACACCCTAAATGAAATTTTTAAAAAACTAAATTTAATCAAACATGTTTAGATACATTGATGCTATTTTCGCCTATCTGGCCATCACCCTGATTAAATTATACCAAGCAACCCTGTCCCCTGATCATGGCTGGTTTAAGAAACCTTACGGACATTGTCGCTTCCAACCAACCTGCAGTGAATATTGTTTGACCTCTATCAGTAAATATGGTTTTATTAAAGGTGGTTTCAAATGCTCTTACCGTATTTTAAGATGTAATCCTTTTAACAAAGGTGGCTGGGATCCTGTGAAATAACATGACGTTTAAATTAACTTCTCCGCCTCGTGTACATTAAGCAATGATTGTTACTACTATTAAAGATGGTGTTATGGTCCCCTCGCCCAGACGGGAGAGGGATAGGGTGAGGGTTGAATTTTTAACCGATCACTCTGTAAATATATGCATGTTTAACTGTTATTAACCATCAACCTCAGCTCCCGACGATTCTGTCGGGACAGGCAACCTTGGCCTCCCGCTTTGCGGGGCTCTTGGCCAGGAGAGGGAATAATATAAAATAGTTATTTTTTAACTAAGTCTACATAGTTCAGAAAATCACCAAAAAAATTAATAAATTATACAAATTTTTATGATGTCAATTTTCACCACTTTATTTTATCAACCAGTCTTAAATTTATTTGTCTTTTTTTACAATATTATTCCCGGCCATGATATTAGCATGGCAGTTATACTATTTGGCTTGGCTATTAAATTAATACTCCTGCCGATAGCTCACAAGGCTTTGGTGTCGCAGAAGAAGCTTCAAGACCTCCAACCAAAGCTTGAAGCTATTAAGGCTGAATTCAAGGACAATAAAGAGGGCCTAACCAAGGCCATGATGGATTTGTATAAAAATAACAAGGTTAATCCTTTTTCTTCTTGTTTACTAATGTTAATCCAACTCCCCTTCTTCATCGCTGTCTTTCGAATGTTTCAGGCAGAGTTTAGTGGCAAGGCTTCAGATTTAGTTTACGGTTTTCTGGCCAACCCCTATCCACTAAATAATCTTGCTTTCGGTTTACTGGATTTCTCGAAACCAAACATATACTTGGCGATTTTAGCTGGTCTATCACAATTCGCTCAAGTGAAGTTGATGCCTCAGCAAGCGCCGGCAGTCAAGTCAGACGGCTCTAAGGACGAGAATATGGCTACCATGATGAATAAGCAGATGATGTACATCTTCCCAGTGATGACTATTTTCATCTGTCTTAGCCTGCCTAGCGGACTCGCCTTCTACTGGGTGGTCACTACTGTCTTGGCTATTATCCACCAAGTCTACCTATTTAGAAAAAAAGAGTTGAAAGAGGTGGAAGTGGTGAAGTAGACATGTAGCAATTAGCGTTTAGCATTTAGCGCTTTGGAATACATCTAAATTTAATAAAAAACCGCCTCAACGCGGTTTTTTTGCATATTTTTTATTGTTTTGCAGTATTCGTAGCAAGAATTGGTATTATTCGTATTATTACATTTTCTGTATTTTAAAAGGCTCAATCAAGATCATGCCCAATATATATGTATTATGTAGCAGATGCTTTGTGTTTGAGCCTTTCTCCGAAAGAGAAATATGAATTTCCATTTTGGAGATTAGACAAATTTTCACCAATTCGAGGTAAATAAATTATTTTAAATACCAAGTATTCTTTTATTTTTGTTTTTTGATTCTTGGAATCAGTGAATGTTTGTTTATTGGAAAGAGCGCCTTATTTGTTTATGCTTACAGTATAGCATTTTTTAAGAAACTGGTCAATGGTCTGGGGCATTATTTTTACAGTGGCTAATATTAAGCAAAAAATATGAAATAGTAATTTTTTGGCAGGGGAGTTCCAAAAAAAGTGCGACTTATCCACAGGATAAGTCTAGAATAATGTAGACTTATCTCTGAAGCTTATCCACAATAATCACAAGTTATCCACAGTTTTTGGCTACTTAATTTTTTAAAAATAGCTAATATTAAACAAAGTGATTTTTTTAGCCTAAAATACAAATTAATGATTATTGGTTATAAAGCAACAATATATTGTAAAAAACTAGGCATATAATTCTGCTTGTGTTATAATAATACAGTAATGTAAATTGGTAATTTCGTTTGTAGCTTACTTGATATGATTTTTAATAATAAAAATAAATACAGTTTGCCTAGCGAAGCCTCGCTTGCCCCTCGAAGCCTTGGCAAAGTGGGGGCGAAGCAAGGCTTTACTTTAATTGAACTCTTGGTAGTCATAGCAATAATCGGCGTTTTGGCAACTTTAGCAGTGGTTTCCATGACTTCAATTCGCTCGCGCGCCCGCGACTCCAAGAGAATCTCAGATTTGAAGCAAATCGCCACTACTCTCGAATTATACTACGCTGATCACAATGCCTATCCCACCACTCTCACTTTCGGTTCGCAATTGGTCGGAGCTACTAACGGTAAAACCTATATAGCTAAGGTGCCGACCAATCCGACACCACGAGCCGAGGGTGCTTGTGCTGACTTAGAATATCAATACACTGGCACTGCTAGCGACTTCTCTTTGATGGGTTGTATAGCCAAAGCCTCAGGCGACGCCCCGGCCGGCGCCAGGAAGATTGAGAGGGGAGGTAATGCTAGGAACCTGGGTCCAACAGATGGTATTGTTGGATGGTGGATGGTGGATGGTATTAACGGAACTCGAGATTTGAACGCTATGCTTAACAACGGAACTATTTCTGGACCGGTAGCTACTTCCACTGGGCATTACGGCGAAAGTAGTGGTGCTTATAATTTTGAAAGTTCAAATACTACTGTGGTAAATTTAGGTGATCCAGTTAGTGGCTTATTTGATTTTGGAGTAAATAATTTCAGTATTTCATCTTGGGCGAAGGTAAATGGCACCACCGCCTCTAGAGGAACTGTAACGTCAAAATGGCTATCAGGGGGTTCGCTTGGTTTTAATGAATTTATCGTTGCTTTCAGTGGTCCTACAGGAACAGAAAGGTATCCTAGTGCTACAATAGAGTCTGGTTCGACGCTTTATGTCGCTAGAGGAGCAACGCAGGTGACGCTTGGCCAATGGAATCATATCGTGGCTGTTCGAAGTGACACAAATCTAATGGTATATTTAAACGGTCAAGTGGCATCTTCTACAAGTGTTGGATCGGTAGCTGTTAATAACATCTCTGGCAGGGTTTTGAAAATCGGCAATATAAACAGTGAGACTTATGGCTTCCAAGGATCAATTAACGATTTGCGTTTATATAATCGCGCTTTGTCTGCAGATGATGTCTCCGCGCTTTATAATGCGACAAAGCCGTAGGTTTACAGCTCTTAATTCATAATTCATAGCTCGTAACACTTCACTTGCCTGCTTCGCCGAGCTTGCAAGGCGGGTCCTGTAGATGTCACGGTGGGATTATCGCGCTCGCCCCGATGTCCATCGGGGCTCACTTGCCTGTGCCCCCGCCTAGACTCGCTGGCGAGGCTGGCAGTATGGGTATCCAGGGTTGGCGTATGTTCAAATGTTTAAATAACACGGTGGGATTTTGTCGCGAGCTCCGCTTAATCGCGGATCTCTTGCTTGCCTCGCCGAGCTTGCAAGGCGGGTCCTGTAGATGTCACGGTGGGATTATCGCGCTCGGCCTCTGGATAGGCCTCACTTGTCCAGGGTTGGCATCCAATCTGCTCCCAGCAGATTGTCTGGCGTTCACTGCGCCTTCGTCCCTCAGGCTAGTTCACTTTCCAACCAGTTCGAATCCCTTCGCTATATAACATCAATTTAAATACCCGCCATTTTTTGGCGGGTATTTAAATTGAGGTCACGGTGGGATTCGAACCCACGAATGGCGGTTTTGCAAACCGCAGCCTTGGACCACTTGGCAACGTGACCATTACAAGAGACAATATATCAAAGATATTTTTTTAATTCAAGGCTGTAACATAAAAGGGACTCGCTAACAGCAAATCCCTTTTATATACAGTATATTTAATTTCAATATTTATTTAACAGCTAATTCAATTTCATTTTCTGGCGCGACTTCTTGCAAGATCATAATAGAGACGTTAACTCTACGACGACCCCAATTCTTGGCCAATTGTTTGTCAGCATATTTCATGGCAATATCCACGCCGTCAGGGTATCTGCTGTTCATTCTGTCGACCACCATACAATCGCCGTAGCCCTCAATTCGCAAAATGGTACCGAAGGGGACGAAGTTGGCGGCGCAACGTTTGTAACCCATTTCCAGGGCCTGACAAATATTTTCACCATTAGCTGAGGTACAGGGGTCGCCATCACATTGATTGACGTCGCCGGCATTGTAAGCACTGACAGAGCGCACTCTGCTAGACTTTACTATTTTCTGAATAGTAGGCTTCGCTTCTTCCGGGGCCTCGTCAATGACTGTTGGGCTAAAAGTACCCACACTGGCCTCGCTAGGGCTTACTATAGCCTCAGGAGAGCTGTTTTCAGCGGCTTGGGCAATATTAGTTGTGCCTAACAAATTATCTATACCTGACAGTTGCCAGGAAAATGTCAAGATTAATGTGAAGACGATTCTTTTGACTTGCTTCTTCGTAAAAAATTTTCGACTGTAGTAAAATGGGTTCATAATTGATCTTAAATAAAATCCCCTAGCATAACATATGCAAGGGGAGTTTAATCTATAATTATAGCACATTAACAAATAAATGTCAATACTACCAGGTAATGTGCACACACATATGGCGGTTTTCCCAAGGTTATGCGAAAATTGGCTGATATGTGCACAAAATTACCAATAACCGCTCTGGAAGAGCGGTTGA